>Ga0102879_1000010_pt1 | contig 97245 bp, 79 predicted proteins | sample Colrivmet1548B02_FD_78187 | JGI IMG/M metagenome (GOLD analysis project Ga0102879, IMG submission 78187) | Estuarine microbial communities from the Columbia River estuary - metaG 1548B-02 | ecosystem: Environmental > Aquatic > Marine > Intertidal zone > Estuary | place: USA: Columbia River... | reverse complement strand
ATTTTCCTTTTAAAAATTCTCTTCCACTTCCTGTTTTAAAATATTTTTCACGAAGAACAGCTTGATCTCTTGTTTCAAATGTTTCAAAATAAACCAATTTCCATGGCTTATAACCTTTGGTAGATTTTGTCTTTCCTGAATTATGTTCTTTAATTCGTTTATCTATATCTCTTGTCTGTCCTTTATAAAGTCTACAATCAATTTCACTTTCTAAAATATATACAAAATATTCCATTTATTGTCGAAATCTGATATTCCCTGCCTGCCGGCAGGCAGGTATCCAGTTGAACTACGCAGCCATTAATAATTTAAGATTTTAGATTTAAGATTTAAGATTTAAGAAATCTATGATTTTAGATTTAAGAAAAATAAAATAAATCTAAACCAATAATTTTTTAACGATTGTAGAAATGGTTTTTCCTTCGGCGGTTCCGCCAAGTTGTGCTGAGGCAATTCCCATTACTTTTCCCATGGCTGCAATTCCTGACGCACCTGTTTCTGCAATAATTTTAGCAATTACAGCTTCTACTTCTTCTTCGCTTAATTGTGCTGGTAAGAATTTTTCTATTACAGCGATTTGAGCCAATTCTGGTTCAACCAAATCCATACGGTTTTGTTCTGTGAAGATTTTGGCACTGTCTTTTCTGGTTTTAACCAATTTTTGCAACAATTTGATTTCATCTGCTTCAGAGATTTCTTCTTTGTTTCCTGAGGCGGTTTGTGCTAACAAAATTTCCGATTTAATAGCGCGAAGTGCTTCTAGAGCAATAGTATCTTTTGCTCTCATTGCGGTTTTAATTTCGTCCATTAATTTTACTGATAAGCTCATATTTTTCTTTGTTAATTTGTTAAATCGTTGAATCGTTAAATCGTTGAGTAAAAAATATTATGAAAACGATTTTACTTTGCCCCAGATGGAAGTGAAAAGCTTTTATGGAGAAAATGGATTTTTTATTGGGTTTAAAAAGCGACTTTAGGAGCTCTTTTAAGGCCGTAGAAAAAACCATTTTGGACATAAAACTTGTAACGTACAGCTGGATTAAGGCCCTACAAATTTAAAGAATTTTAATTGAACTCGCAACTGATTGGCAAATGGTCAAAAGGACTTTAATTGTTGGAATGACTATAAAAAAATAACCCAAAAATCGTAATGATTTTTGGGTTATTAATAATTTATTAATTCTTAAATTAATCTACATTGTCATGTAAAAAAGAATTATTTGTTCTTAATTGGTTGTCATTATTACTGTCGGTACCAAAAGACAATCTTGAATTAGAGTTGTTTTGCTGTGGAGCAGAAAGGTCTATTCCTGATCTTTTATAGGCAGGTTCTTTCTCATATTCATCCACTTTAGAAGGGTTATTGTGGAATTTATAATTGAATTCTTTTAACTTTCTTCTTCTTTCATCGGCAATAATTCTTGCCGATTCTTCGATTGTCATTTCTATTGGAGAAATTTCTTCAGCAAATGGATTTTGGTTTGAAGTAATTTCAACTTCTTTCACAGTGATGTTTAATTCTTCTGCAATTGGCTCTTCCACAACCGCTGCAATTGGTTTGGAATTTGCCAATTTATTTTCAATATCCATGTATTCTTCTAGTGAATATTTCACGATTCCGCTTTCGTTCAATTCGGTCATTGGAACAAATTGAACCGGTTCATTTACAAAAATATTTTTTGTTTCATCTGTTAATTGGAAAAGGATATCCTCACTTTTTGAAGTCTCGGTTTCCGTTTCGATTTCCGTTTTAGCAATTGGCAAATCGAATGAGAAGGTAATTTGCTCTTCTTCTTCGAATATTGGCTGTAATGAATTTACTTCGATTTCGTTCACTTCAGGAGCTGAAAAATAATATTCTTGATCCAATTCTGGCGCTACAATTTCGAAAGTAACTTCTAAGTTTTTCAAGAATTCAGATGTAGGAACTAGGTCCATTGTAAATGTTGAAGTTTCCACAATTGGAGTTTCAACAACTTGTGCTGAAGCTTCAGCAACGATGTCAAATTCCACTTCGTCTTCTATTAATTCGAATACGATTTTTTCTTCTTTTGGGGAAGTTGGTGTTTCGAAATTAGAAAAATCAAAACTTGGAATTTCTTTATTGCTTGATAAATCTTGAACTAATTTTTGTTCGTTACCAAGTGTATGAATGATCTTTTTAGGCTCAGTATTTACAATATCATTTTGTTGTTCTACATTAAAACCAGTTGCAATAATTGTTACTGCTATGTCTTCTCCAAGAGATTCGTCGTCGCCAACTCCCATGATTATATTAGCATTGAAACCCGCTTCAGATTGTATGTGGTCGTTAATTTCTCCGATTTCATCAATCGTGATTTCACTAGTTCCAGAAACGATAAGCAACAATACATTTTTGGCACCTGAAATTTTATTATCATCTAAAAGTGGAGAATCTAGCGCAGCAATGATTGCTTCTTTTGCACGATTTTCACCGCTTGCCACCGCAGATCCCATAATTGCCGTTCCACTATCAGACAAAACTGTTTTAGCATCTTTTAAATCGATATTTTGAGTATAGTGGTGTGTAATTACTTCTGCGATTCCTCTTGATGCAGTCGCTAAAACTTCGTCTGCTTTAGAGAAACCAGCTTTAAAACCTAAATTTCCGTATACTTCTCTTAATTTGTTGTTATTGATAACAATTAAAGAATCTACTTGTTTTCTTAATTTTTCAACACCTAATAAAGCTTGTTCGTATCTTACTTTACCTTCAAATTGGAATGGTTTTGTTACAATTCCAACAGTTAAAATCCCTCTTTCTTTCGCCAATTGAGCAATTACTGGCGCAGCACCCGTTCCTGTTCCACCACCCATTCCTGCGGTAATGAAAACCATTTTGGTATTGCTGTCTAACATTTTTTCAATCTCGCTAATACTTTCAATAGCCGATTGTTGTCCCACATCTGGATTAGCACCAGCTCCCAAACCTTCAGTTAGTGTTACCCCTAATTGAATTTTATTTGGCACAGCACTGTTTTCAAGAGCTTGAGAATCGGTATTACAAACGATAAAATCAACGCCTTTGATTCCTTGCTTAAACATATGGTTGATTGCGTTACTTCCGCCACCTCCAACGCCGATTACTTTAATTACATTTGATTGGTTTTTTGGTAAATCAAATGATATACTTCCAAAATCTGAGTTGCTCATCATAATATTGGTTTTTTAACTTTATTAATTATTCTATATTTTAACTTTTTTACTGTATCAAGTAAAAAGGGTTTTCAATTTGTTATTCTGCGTTGTCTAAAAATTCTTTTATTTTATCGACGTACTTATCAAAAAATGATTTTCTAATTTTTGCTTCCGTTGACTCTGGTTGTTTTGGCAATTCAATTTCAACTTCATTTTGAACTTCAACTTCAGGCACTTCGTCAACTTCTTGAACTGTCTCAACCGGAGCTCTATAAACATTTACTTTCTCAGGTGCAGAAAAGGTAACTTTCACAGCGCTTTGAGTGTTGTTATCGATAGAATTCATTACTAATCCTACCGCTGTTGCATATAAAGGACTTGAAATTTCTTCGTCAGAATCTCCAGCTAAATGCTCGTTTGGATAACCAATTCTCGTGTCCATTCCAGTAATGTATTCAACTAATTGTTTGATGTGCTTTAATTGCGCTCCACCACCAGTTAATACAATTCCTGCAATTAATTTACGTCTTGGATCTTCGTGTCCGTAAGCTTTAATTTCAACAAATACTTGCTCAATAATTTCTACCACACGAGCATGAATTATTTTAGACAAGTTTTTCAAAGAAATTTCTTTCGGTTCTCGACCTCTAAGTCCAGGAATAGAAACAATTTCGTTGTCTTTATTTTCACCTGGCCATGCTGATCCAAATTTTACTTTCAATAATTCTGCTTGCTTTTCAATGATTGAACAGCCTTCTTTGATGTCGTCTGTAATCACATTTCCTCCGAAAGGAATTACCGCTGTATGGCGAATAATACCATCTTTAAAAATAGCTAAATCAGTAGTTCCACCTCCAATATCTATCAAAGCTACACCGGCTTCTTTTTCTTCCTGACTTAAAACAGCATCTGCAGATGCTAGGGGTTCAAGAGTTAATCCAGACAATTCAATTCCAGAGCTTTGGATACATCTTCCAATATTTCTTATAGAAGAAGCTTGTCCAACCACCACATGAAAACTAGATTCTAATCGACCGCCGCACATTCCTATTGGTTCTTTTATCTCAGATTGACCGTCAATTTTAAATTCTTGAGGGAGTACGTGAATAATTTCTTCCCCAGGCAACATTGCCAACTTATGAACTTGATTGATTAACAAATCAATATCTTTATCTCCAATAACTTCTTCTGCATTACTTCTGCTTATGTAATCACTGTGTTGAATACTGCGAATATGTTGTCCCGCAATACCTACAACAACATCTTTAATTTTGTATCCTGAATTTGCCTCAGCATCTTTTACTGCTAGTTGAATCGATTGAATAGTTTGTGTAATATTATCTACAACACCTCTTTTCACACCTAGGCTTTTGGATTTTCCTACTCCAAGAATCTCCAATTTCCCGTATTCATTTTTTTTACCAATCATTGCGACAATTTTGGTTGTCCCAATATCTAATCCAACTGCAATGTTCTCTTTTTCCATAACCTATTTTTTTGTACAAACGACTTGCTGAGTAAACCTAAGATTTATTTTTTTATATTTTACTAACGAACTATCTGCTTCCGCTTTTTGAAAAAATGCCTTATAATTTTTGAATTTTGACTCCACATTTATCGTTCTTCCAAAATCAATTTTATAATTGTAATTTCTATTGGACATAATTATCGCTCCTGTTGGCAAAATTTCTATTCCAATTATGTTTTTTTTCAAAAAATTATCGTCATAAATAAATCGAAATAATTTATTTAAATCTTTGCTGTTTTCATCATTTATTTCGCCTGAAACTAACGGAACTCTAGCCGTAAAATTTTCAGATAACGGCATTTTATTTCCCTGATAATCAAAATAAAAGGATCCGTTTTCGTCAAAAACCCTTGCTATTGGCGACTTCTGTTTTACAAATGCTTTTAGCACTCCATCGATACTTATAAACACTTCCGATTTTTCAATCATGTTATAATTGTCGAGAGAATTTTCCAATTTGTTCAAATCTACCGTAACTTTTTGAGGTTTTTGCACATTCTGATTTTTTTCTATTAACAATTTATTAACCGTTTCGTGAGTGATAAAAAGTTCGTCATTTCCGATAAAAATTACCTCCGATTTTACGATTTTTCGTTCTAAATTTCGTTTCGCAGAAAAAGAAAATAGAAAAATAACCGCAACAATTATCAAAATTAATCTTACGTTTATCCAAATATTTTTTCTTGTCTCTTTTTCCATTTATTTTCAAAAAAATCAGTTAATAATGACTCTATTTTTTATTAATTATTATTTTCTAAAGCATCCTTGATTGAAGGTACTAATTCACCAATATCTCCAGCGCCAATAGTAACTATAATTTTGGCTTCACTTTTTAAAATTTCTGAAATCAAATCCGTTTTTGAAACCACTTTTTTATGATCATTTGTCATTTTATCTAAAAGCCAACTCGATGTGATTCCTACAATTGGTAATTCTCTAGCCGGATAAATATCTAATAATAGTACTTCGTCAAATTTGGATAAGCTTTTGGCAAATCCATCAGCAAAATCTCTGGTTCTACTAAAAAGATGTGGCTGAAAAATGGCTACTACTTTTTGGTTGGGATACAATTCAGAAACGGCTTGAAAAACAGCATCAATTTCTGTTGGATGGTGTGCATAATCATCTATGTAAACTAAATTTGATTCTTTTATTTGATAGGAGAATCTTCTTTTTATTCCTTTAAAAGATTTCAAAGCTGCCGCAATATCATCATTAGAAGTTCCAAATGTTTTGGCCATTGCCAATGCCATGAGGGCATTCGTTAAATTGTGTTTTCCTGGTAATCCGAATTGTAAATTGGAGATTACTTCCGTTGGTGTTTGCACATCAAAGACATAATTTCCATTTTCAATTCGAACATTAAAAGCTTTGAAGTCAGCTACCTCATTTACTGCTACTGATACTCCTTCAAGATTTAAATTTTTAGCAATGAAAAGCTGACTTTTATCTGTAATTTTATTTGCAAACTCTAAAAACGAAGCTTCAATTGCCGCGCTATCACCATAAATATCCAAATGATCCGCATCCATAGACGTTACGCAAGCTATATTGGGATACAAATGCAAGAAAGAACGGTCAAATTCATCCGCCTCAACCACCGTTATCGTTTTTCCAGATCCTATTAAATTCGAATTGTAATTTTCAACAATTCCGCCTAAAAACGAAGTAACATCAGCACCACTTTGATACAATATATGTCCTAAAATACTTGATGTTGTGGTTTTTCCATGTGTACCAGCCACTGCAAAGCAAAAAGTATCTTTAGTTATTAATCCCAGAACTTCGGCTCTTTTTTTTACAACAAATTCTCTTTCTAAAAAATAATTCCATTGAGAATGTGATTGTGGAACTGCTGGTGTGATTACCACTAATGTATTTTCAATATAATAATCCGTTGGAATTAGACTGATTTCATCTTCAAAATGAATATCAATTCCGCTTTCAATTAATTCATTTGTAAGCTCTGTTTCTGTTTTATCATAACCAGATACATTTTTGCCGATGGACTTGAAATAACGTGCTAAGGCACTCATTCCTATTCCTCCGATTCCTATGAAATAGACGTTATGTATTTGGTTTAAGTTCATTTAGTTTTTATTTATTTAAATGGCAATTTCAATGGCAATATCAATTTCAATTCAATATATTAACTTTTTACTATTGCAATTGAATTTTGATATTGCAATTGTATTTTGCTTTTCATTTTTTTATCAATTTCACAATTTCATCAACAATATCTCTTGTAGCATTTATTTTTGCCAGCTTTTTTATATTCTCAGAAAGTTGCTTTTGCAAATTTTCATTAGCTACTAAATCAATAAAAACAGAATTAAAATTTTCATCCAATTCACTTTCTTTAATCATTAACGCCCCATTTTTATCTACTATCGATTTGGCATTTTTTGTTTGATGATCTTCCGCAACATTTGGCGATGGAATGAAAATTACAGGTTTACCTACAATACTCAATTCAGAAACCGATGACGCACCCGCTCTTGAAATCACAATGTCTGCGGCTGCATAAACCAAATCCATGCGATCTAAGAAAGCAAAAACCTGAATAGAATCGGAATTGTATTTTTTATATTCATCCAAATAAAATTTGCCACATTGCCAAATCACTTGTACGTTTTGATTTAAAATAGACTCTCTTTCTTTTTCAATTAATTGGTTCACTCTTCTAGCACCCAAACTTCCTCCTAAAATTAGAAGTGTTTTTTTGGAAGAATTCAAATTGAAATATTGAATCGCTTCCTCTCTTTTACTATCGATATCTATTAAATCTTGACGAACGGGATTTCCGGTTAAAATCATCTTTTCATTTGGAAAAAACCGTTCTAAATTTTCATAAGCCACACAAATCTTATTGGCCTTTTTACTCAATAATTTATTAGTAATTCCAGGATAGGAATTTTGCTCTTGAATCAACGTTGGAATATTTAAACAATTCGCCATTTGCAATAATGGTCCCGAAGCAAATCCTCCGGTGCCAATAACTACATCTGGTTTAAAGCTCTTGATAATAGCTCTTGATTTCCATAAACTACTCAATAATTTTACTGGAAAAAGTAGGTTTTGCAATGTCAATTTTCTTTGCAAGCCTGCAATCCAAAGTCCTTTTATAGCATAACCAGCTTGTGGGACTTTTTGCATTTCCATTTTATCCTGAGCACCAACAAATAAAAATTCTGCTTTAGGAAAACGCGATTTTAATTCATTTGCAATAGCAATAGCTGGGTAAATATGTCCCCCAGTTCCACCACCACTAATTATGAATTTAATCCCATCCCGGCCTTCCCAAAGGGAAGGAGATAAAACTGAATTGCTACTATTTGTATTTGCTTCTTGCATTATTTAAAATCAATTCCCTTTCAAGATTAATGAATTATTTCTTTTTCAAAACTGGCTCCATAGGATTTGCCGAAGCATCTTCAATAGAATAATTGTCGGTTTCTACTATTTCTTCTTGATCAAGAGCATTTTCTTTTTCGATTTGCTCGTCAATTAATTTTTGTAATATTTGTTCTCTTTTTTCAGCTTCACTTTGTTCTTGCGCAATTTCTTCTTCTTTTTTGGTTACACCAATAATAATTCCAAGAGACACACAAGTCATCCAAATTGAACTTCCTCCACTACTTATTAATGGCAATGTTTGCCCTGTAACAGGTAACAATTCAACGGCAACCCCCATATTAATTAACGCTTGAAATATCATAGGAAAACCAAGTCCGACGACTACTAATTTTCCAAATAGCGTATTGGCTTTATGGGCTGCGACTATAAATCTAAAGAAGAGTAGTAAGTACAAACTAAGCACCAATAGACCTCCAATTAATCCGTATTCTTCTACTATAATTGCAAAAATAAAGTCGGATGACGATTGAGGAAGCACATTCTTCTGCACGCTTTTTCCAGGTCCTAGTCCGTAAATTCCGCCTGTTGCGATAGCTATTTTTGCATTTTTAATTTGGTAATCGTCCTCTCCAGGTTTATTAGAAGTATAATTTTCAATTCTGCTAGTCCAAGTACCAACTCTATTGAAGAACTTAGAATCAGGAAATGCTTTTGATAATAATACAAAAAAGACAAGAAAAACAATTCCCGATCCGATGATGAATCCAATGTACTTAATTGGATAATTTCCAACAAAAGTTAGCATAATCACCATCGAAAAAATCAAAGCTGTTGTAGAAAAATTAGCTGGTAAAATAAATCCTAGTGTAATAAATACCGGAAGCCAAAGGTCAAGTAGTGACGATTTAAAAGTCATCGGTTCCTCAGATTTTCTAGAAAGATATCTTGCAACAAAAATCATCAAAACTACGAATGCAAAAGTTGATGTTTGAAAAGTAATCCCAATGAATGGCACTTTAATCCATCGGCTAGCATTTGCCCCAGCGATAACAGTTCCTTTAACCAACGTATAGGCTAAAAGCAACCAAACAATAGGTAATGCGATTTTTGAAATGGGTCTAAAATAATGATAAGGAATTTTGTGAACTCCATAAATAATTAAAAATCCCATGAAAATATGAGCCAAATGTGTAAGTAAATAACTTAAAGTATTTCCGTCACCGTCATTCATGTAGGCCAAATTACTACTCGCACTAAAAACAGGCATAAACGAAAATAAAGCCAATAGGGCAACGAATGTCCATATTACTTTATCTCCTTTTAAATTGTTTATTAGTTCTTTCAAAACTGATTTTTGATTTTTGATTTTTGGATAAGATTTAAAATTCTAAATTAAAATGCTTTCATATTAAGATAATTCTGATAATTAAATCTGAAATCTTAATTCTGAAATCATAAATTATTACAAATGTTGTACTGCGTTTTTAAATTGATTTCCTCTGTCTTCATAGTTTTCAAATAAATCGAAACTAGCACAAGCTGGGGATAAAAGCACTGAATCTCCTTTTTCTGCCAATCTTTGAGACATTGTAACGGCATCTTTCATGCTAGATACTTCAATCATCATGTCAACAATATTTCCGAATGCATCAATTATTTTCTTGTTATCAACCCCAAGACAAATTATTGCTTTCACTTTTTCGTGAACCAAAGACATCAATTCGGAATAATCATTTCCTTTATCAACTCCACCAACAATCCAAACCGTTGGGGTGTTCATGCTGTCTAAAGCAAAAAAGGTAGCGTTTACATTAGTCGCTTTAGAATCATTTATATATTGAACATTTTGGATTTTTAGCACTTTTTCCAAACGGTGTTCAACCCCTTGAAAATTGGACAAGCTATCACGAATAGTTTGTTTACGAATTTGCATCAATTTCGCAACCGAAGTTGCTGCCATTGCGTTTTTCATGTTGTGTTTTCCTTCTAATGCAATGTATTGTGTTTCCATTACAAATTCTTCTTCGTTGATGTTAATTTCCATAATATTGTCTTTTAAAAATGCTCCTTTTTCAATTGCTTTTGAAATTGAAAATGGAATTAATTGTGCTTTTGTATTATTATTTTTGAACCATTCTGTAATTGCTTCGTCGTCAGCATCATAAATCAAAAAATCATTCTCTGTTTGATTCATGGTAATCCTAAATTTTGAAGCTATATAATTTTCATATTTATATTCATAACGATCTAAATGATCAGGGCTAATATTGGTAATAATTGCTATGTCTGGCTTGTAATTGATTATACCATCCAATTGAAAACTACTTAATTCTAACACGTAGACATCGTAATTATCTTCGGCAACTTGCCATGCGAAGCTTTTTCCTATATTACCTCCCAATCCAACATTTAAATCTGCCGATTTTAGCAAATGATAGGTTAACATTGTCGTAGTAGTTTTGCCATTACTTCCTGTAATTCCTATCGTTTTTGCTTTTGTAAAAGGCGCTGCAAATTCTATTTCAGAGATTACTGGAATATTTTTTGCGACAAGCAATTTTACAATCGGTGCTTTTTCGGGAATTCCTGGGCTTTTCATTACCACATCGGCATTCAGAATTAACTCATCTGTATGCTTTTCTTCTTCCCAAATTATTTCGTATTTATTAAGAACGTCCTTATAATTTTGTTTTATTTTTCCAAAATCAGAAACAAAAACATCATACCCTTCTTTCTTTCCTAGGATCGCGGTTCCAACTCCGCTTTCGCCACCACCAAGTATGACTAATCTCATATTATCTTAATTTCAATGTTACAATTGAAAGTATTGCCAATAAAATTCCTACAATCCAAAAACGAGTTACAATTTTACTTTCGTGATATCCTTTTTTCTGATAATGATGATGAAGTGGCGACATTAAAAATATTCTTCGGCCTTCACCAAAACGTTTTTTAGTGTATTTGAAATAAGCAACTTGAAGCACTACTGAAAAATTCTCTGCTAAGAAAATTCCACACACTAAAGGAATTAGCATTTCTTTACGAACAGAGATTGCTAAAACAGCTATTATACCTCCAATAGTTAAACTTCCTGTATCACCCATAAACACTGATGCTGGATATGAATTATACCATAAAAATCCAACTAGTGCACCAATGAAAGCAGCAATAAAAACGGTCATTTCTCCTGAATCAGGGATGTACATAATGTTCAAATAATTTGAAAAAACGATATTTCCAGAAACGAAAGTGAATATGGCCAATGCAAGCACTGATATTGCAGAAGTTCCTGCGGCTAAACCATCAATTCCATCCGTCAAATTTGCACCATTTGAAACTGCTGTGATAATGAATATTACAAATGGAATAAAAATTAACCAAGCCCATTTTTCATATCCATCGCCAGTCCATGCTAGAATCTCTGCGTAATCGAATTCGTTATTTTTAAAAAATGGAATTGTTGTAGCGGTCGATTTTTCTTCAATTGGTGCTTGTTGAAATACGTTTTCCGTTTGCACCATTGGCACTTTATAATTGCTTTCCTTTCTTACTGTAACATCCGGGTGTAAATACAAAACAGACCCTACAATAATTCCCAAACCAACTTGTCCAATTACCTTAAAAATACCTTTTAAACCTTCTTTATCTTTTTTGAAAATTTTGATATAATCATCTATAAAGCCGATTGTTCCCATCCAAATTGTTGTAACAATCAACAAAATGATGTAGATATTATTCAATTTTGTCAATAATAAAACTGGTATTAAAGTAGCAATGATGATGATTAAACCACCCATCGTTGGTGTTCCTGCTTTTTGAGATTGTCCCTCAAGACCAAGTTCCCTAACTGTTTCACCAACTTGTTGATTTCTCAAGAAATTGATGATTCTTTTACCAAAAATTGTTGAAATCAATAATGATAATATTAATGCTAAAGCTGATCTAAAAGTTATATATTGAAACACTCCAGTTCCTGGAATATTTAAAGCTTTGTGTAGGTATTCAAATAAATAATATAACATAGTTTCGTTTATTTATTAAGTTGTTCTAACATTTCTTTTACCATTTTCATATCATCAAAATCATGACGTATTCCATTAATTTCTTGATAAGTTTCATGTCCTTTTCCTGCAATTAAGATAATATCATTAGCTTGAGCCAATTGACATGCCGCTTTTATAGCTTGTTTTCTATCAATTATAGAAACAGTCTTTTTATAATTTTGAGGAGCAACCCCGCGCTCCATTTCTTCAATAATGGTTTCCGGATTTTCAGTTCTTGGATTATCAGATGTTATGATAATTTTATCACTTAAATCGGAAGCGATATTGGCCATTATTGGTCTTTTCGTTTTATCTCTGTCACCACCACAACCTACAACAGTTATTAATTGTTCGTTTTTAGTTCGAATATCGTTGATGGTTTTTAATACGTTTTCTAAGGCATCAGGTGTGTGTGCGTAATCAACAATAGCAGTAATTTTTCCATTTGAAATTATATATTGAAATCTACCCGACACACTTTCTAACTCTGATAATAATCGAAGTATTTCTAAGGATTCCAAGCCCAATTCAATCGCAGTTCCATAAATAGCCAACAAATTATAGGCGTTAAAAGTTCCTATTAATCGAACCCAAACTTCATTATCATTAATTTTTAACAACAATCCAGATAATTGATTTTCTAATATTTGTGCTTTGTAATCAGCATAGGATTTTAATGCATAGGTCAATTTTCTTGCATTTGTATTTTGCATCATTACTGAGCCGTTTTTATCATCAATGTTAGACAATGCAAAAGCAGTTTTTGGTAGATGATCGAAAAACGATTTTTTTACATCTCGATATTCAGAAAATGTAGCGTGGTAATCTAAATGGTCGTGTGACAAATTGGTGAAAACTCCTCCTGTAAAATGTAAACCTTCCGTTCTTTTTTGGTGAATTCCATGAGAACTCACTTCCATGAAACAGTATTCAACTCCTGCGTTTACCATTTCATTTAAATAGTGATTTATCGAAATAGAATCAGGTGTGGTGTGGGTTGCCTTATACTCATTTGTGTCAACAACAATTTTAACTGTAGAAAGTAATCCCGTTTTATAACCCGCTTTTTGAAATAATTGGAACAATAAAGAGGCAATTGTAGTTTTTCCATTGGTGCCTGTAATTCCTATTAATTTTAATTTTTTTGAAGGATTGTCAAAATAATTTGCAGCCATTACAGCCATAGCTTTATTCGTATCATTCACTTTTATGTAAGTGATACCAGTCACAATAATTTGAGGAAATACATCACAAATAATTGCAATTGCTCCTTTATTTATTGCTGTTTCTATAAATTCATGACCATCAGAAATTGTTCCACGAATAGCAATAAAGACATCATTCTCGGAAACTTTTCGAGAATCAAATTCCATTTTTTCAATAGCAACATCTGTTGAACCATGAACTGCTTCAATTGCTACTTTCCAAAGTATGTCTTTCAAATTGATCACGATAATTCTAATGTTATAATTGTATCACTTTTTATTGCTTGGCCCGGATTTAAAGATTGTCTTTTAACTTTTCCAACTCCAATAACTTTCACTTTTACTTTTAAATTTCCTAATATCGCTACGGCATCCATTCCCGACATTCCTTTTAAATTTGGAATTACATTTTTATTTTCTTGAGATTTGGTATAGTAATCTGAATAGTTTTTTTCTTGATTTGAATTTTTCAAGTCTAAATTTTTGACTATATTTTTTGTAGGAGAATCCGTAAATATTTTTTGAGCAATTCTTTTAAAAACTGGCCCCGCCACATCTGCGCCGTAATAATTATTATTGGACGAATCTGGATTATGAACTACAACTATACAGGAATATTTAGGGAGATCAGCTGGAAAATATCCTACAAATGAAGAAATATAATGTTTGTCAGCACCCCCGTTTGTTCCATAGTTAGCCTGAGCAGTTCCTGTTTTTCCTGCCATAGAAAAATCTTTAGAATATAATTTTGATGCCGTTCCTCTTTTTACTACATTTTCTAAAACAGCTTTCAATTTCAAAATTGTTTCCTGTGAACATATTTTAGGATTGATTACCTGTTTATCGAATTTTTTTATTGTATTATTCCATTCTTTAATTTCAGAAACGAATTGTGGTTTTACCATTTCTCCATTATTTGCAACAGCATTATAATAGGTTAAAGTTTGCAATGGAGTTATGGAAACTCCATATCCAAAAGCCATCCATGGAAGTGAAAGATTGGACCAAGTTTTATCAGTTGGCTGAGGAATATATGGTTTTCCTTCTCCTTGAAATGGCAACCCTAATCGAGAATTTAACCCATAGGCATTAAGGTGATTTACAAATTTTGAAGGGTCGTTTTTATAATTATTGTAAACTGCTTGAACCATAACGGTATTGGATGATTTTTCAAAACCTTGAGCTAATGAAATCGACCCATAACCTCCTTCATGAGAATCCACTACTTTTTTTCCAAAATACATTATTACTCCTCCGTTGGTATTGTATACGGCACTTGTATCTACTTTTTTATCTTCTAGTAACGTCATTAAATCGGCCAATTTATACGTTGAACCTGGCTCGTGAGATTCAGCAATTGCATAATTGGTAGTTTCGGCATAGGTTTCTTCTGCAATTTTTCCCAAATTAGAAATTGCTTTCACGTAGCCTGTTTTGGTTTCCATTACCACCACACATCCATGATCTGCTTTGTACTTTATTAATTGGTCCATCAATGCATGGTGGGCAATATCTTGAATATAAACATCAAGTGTTGAAATAATGTCATAACCGTCTTGTGGTTCCACTTCATTCACATCACGAATAGGTTTCCATTGTCCTTTAGCGATTTTTTGTTTAAGTACTTTTCCGTCTTTTCCATTTAAGTATTTTCTAAAAGCCCACTCAATCCCTTTTCCGTCTGGCAAGCCTTCAGGTGTAATTCGCTCATAGCCAATAGTTCTTGATGCAATTTCACCAATTGGGTGTTTTCTAACTACTTCTTGTTCAACTATAATTCCACCTCTATAAATTCCCAATTTAAAAAGCGGAAATTGTTTAATTTTAATGTATTCTGTATAACTTAAATCTCTTGCCAACAAGTAAAATCTGTTTCCACTTGTTCTTGCTCTTGTTAATTCTAGTTGGAAATAATTACTTGGTTTATTAAAAAGTACTGCTAAAGAATCCGATAGAGGTTTAATGTACTTATGAAAATCTTTAGCATTTGGTGCAATAGCATCAAAACGAATATTATAATTTGGAATTGAAGTAGCTAATAAACTTCCGTCAGCAGAATAAATATTACCCTTATTTGCAGGAATTACGAAGTTTTTTATGGAATGTTTATTAGCCAATTTACGCAAAGAGTCTCCTTCTACCCATTGGATATTAGTGATTTTTACTACAATTGCGAGCGCCATGAAAAAGATGACCGCCCCAACGATGTAAATTCTTAAGATGATATTTTTGTTATCTTCTACCATAAATTTTTAAAAAACCCTTTTTCTTCTTTTTTCTCTATTACTACTTTAACTGGCGGAACTGAAGCTGGTAAAATTCCTTTTTCAATCATTTTTTGAGTGACTGTTGATTCCATTTTTAATTTCATCAATTCTGATCTTCGATCTACAAATTCTGATCTCAATTCTTTTACTTCTCCTGTTAATTGAATTATTTTAAATACTTTTTGATCTATATTATTATTGTTGGCAATCATTATTATTGCCAATAAAATCAGAAATACTATAAAACGCCAATTTTTAGCTGCATTAGCTTCTTCATTTATTAAAAACCTTGCCTTTAAAATGCTATAAACACCGTTTTTCATTTTTTACTTCTTTTCAGCAATTCTCAATTTTGCGCTGCGAGCTCTATTGTTGCTTTTTATTTCTTGAAAATCAGGAACTATTAATTTTCCGATTGTTTTAAAAGGAACCGAAAAATTTCCGAAGAAATCACGTTCAGGTTCTCCCTCGAACATTCCGTTTTTCATTATTCTTTTTACTAATCTGTCTTCCAATGAATGGTAGGAAATAACACTTAGCCTGCCTCCTGGTTTCAAAATTTCTAGCGATTGCTCTAAAAATTCTTTTAAAACTTCCATTTCTTGGTTGACCTCAATTCGAATTGCTTGGTACATTTGAGCTAATATTTTATGGCTTTTATGTGCTTGTAAAAATCGCCCTAAAACCACTTTTAGCTGTTCTGTATTTATAATTGGTTCAAACTCTCTAGCTTCAATAATTACTCGAGCTATGACTGGAGCATTCTTTAATTCACCATAATCAAGAAACACCCTTCTCAAATTCTCTTCGTCATATTCATTGACCACTTTATAGGCATTTAAGTCTTGTTTTTGACTCATTCTCATGTCCAGTTCCCCTTCAAAACGAGTAGAAAAACCTCGCTCTGGAACATCAAATTGATGAGATGAAACGCCTAAATCACCAAGAATTCCATCAACGCTTTTAACATTGTGAAATCGTAAAAATCTTTTTATAAATCTGAAATTCTCATTAATTAATACAAATCGTTCGTCATCAATTGAATTTGCAAGCGCATCTTCATCTTGATCGAAAGCATACAATCTTCCTTTTGAACTCAACCTACTCATGATTTCTCTGGAATGACCGCCACCTCCAAAAGTCACATCTACATAAATTCCGTCAGGTTTAATATCTAGTCCGTATACAGATTCTTTTAATAAAACGGGATTATGATATAACATTTTCGTCATCATTTACATTACCCATCACTTCTTCTGCTAAATCTGCAAAGTCAACTTCATCGTTAGAAATGAAGTTTTCATATAAATCTTTGTCCCAAATTTCAACTATATTAACAGCTGAAGAAAGCACCAAATCTTTGGAAATTGATGCAAAGGCAACCAAATCTTTAGGGATTAATAATCTACCTAAAGCGTCAATCTCCACTACTTTAACACCAGCAGTAAAACGACGAATAAAATCATTATTCTTTTTTACAAATCGGTTTAACTTGTTGATTTTATTCATCATCAAGTTCCATTCTGCAATTGGATACAATTCTAAACAAGGCTGAAAAACCGAACGCTTCAAGACAAAACCATCGAGAAGTGCGGCTGACAATTGCTTTTTCAAAGGCGCAGGTAAAAGCAGCCTTCCTTTAGCATCAACTTTGCATTCATATGTTCCAATAATTGAATTCAATTTTACTTGTTTTTAAATGATACTGACAAAAATAAAAAATATTTACCACAATTTACCACAAAATACCACTTTGTTGATAAGTTTTCCCACATCTCTTAAAAAATCAGAATAAAAAGTCGCTTAATTTTTATAAATAACTCAATTACAAGTCTTTAAAATTTTATTAAAAATGTTGATTTCAAGAATTATTTTTGGTTTAAGAATAATTTAATAGAGAATTAATATTTTGAAAACTTAAATTTAACTTTCAATTAATTTTCAAATAAATAATTTTTGAATCGGAAAAAAATTTTGATTTCCTATTAAAAAAACAATACATAAATACTATATTTGTCAAAATTGAAAAGCATTAATTCAGATGGAACAAGTCTTAAAAAAAGAAGGTCGTTATCGCTATTTTGAAGCTGGCGAAGGAACTCCAATAATCGTTTTACACGGATTGATGGGTGGATTGAGCAACTTTGAGTCTGCAGGCGAGTTTTTTTCTAAAAAAGGCTATAAAATCATTATTCCTGAATTACCTATTTATACCCAAAGTTTATTGCGAACCAATGTAAAGGCTTTTGCAAAATATGTAAAAGATTTTATAGTTTTTAAAGGTTTCGACAGGGTAATATTAATGGGAAATTCATTGGGCGGCCACATCGCTTTGTATCATGCAAAAATGTATCCAGAAAAGATGCTAGGACTTGTAATTACTGGCAGTTCAGGTCTTTATGAAAATGCTATGGGAGATAGTTACCCAAGACGTGGTGATTATGATTACATTCAAAAGAAAGCAGAGGCCGTGTTTTACGATCCTAAAATTGCTACTAAAGAAATGGTTGACGAAGTTTTTAGCATGGCTAATGACAGAATCAAATTGATTAAAACGCTAACTATTGCAAAAAGCGCAATTAGACATAATATGGCTAAAGATTTGCCTAAAATGCACGTTCCAACCTGCATTATTTGGGGTAAAAATGACAATGTAACTCCGCCTGAAGTAGCATTAGAATTTAACAAGTTATTACCTAACTCAACATTATATTGGATTGACAAATGTGGTCATGCTGCAATGATGGAACGACCAGATGAATTTAACGAAATTATGCTTGAATGGTTAAAAAAAGTTAATTTATAAAATAATTTTAGCCAAATAATTTCTAAAATTGTTTGGTATTTTTTTTGCCTACCTTTGCCAAAAATCAAAATTGATTATGAAAATAAATACCGCCGAATTTATTATTAGCAATTCAGAAGTAGATAAATGTCCCAAAGACTTTTTACCAGAATATGCCTTTATTGGTCGGTCAAACGTTGGAAAATCTTCGTTGATTAATATGCTAACCAATCATAAAAATCTAGCAAAAACATCAGGAAGACCAGGAAAAACGCAATTAATTAATCACTTTTTAATTAATAATAATTGGTTTTTGGTTGATTTACCAGGGTACGGTTATGCTAAGGTTTCTAAAAAAACCAAATCGATATTCCAACAATTTATCACTGATTATTTTGAAACACGCGAACAATTAGTTTGTGCTTTTGTTTTAATAGATATTCGTCATGAAGCTCAAAATATTGATATCGAATTTATGTCATATATGGGAGAAAGTGAAATTCCTTTTTGTATCATTTTCACAAAAGCCGATAAAATCAGTAAGGTGAAAATAAGTTCTCACATTGCTGCCTACAAAAAGCAAATGTTTGCAAACAATTGGGCCGAAATGCCCCATCATTTTGTAACCTCAGCAACTGAAATGACCGGTAAAATGGAGTTATTGACTTACATTGACGAAGTAAATCAGGAAGTTTTTAAAAATAATAGTCAGTTTTAGAAACTATATTATTTTAATAATTCCAATTTCTCAGCAAAATAATCGCAAAAATCTTTCATGGTTTCCGACATTTTTTCATCGCCTGTTGCACGCTTATAAGTATCGGACATGGCAACTAAAGTTTGATGAAAAAAGAGTTTCATTTCATCAACTGGCATGTCTTTTGTCCATAAATCGATGCGCAAAGATTCTTTGGTTTTGCTATCCCAAATAGCCAACATAATTGCTTTCGCTTCTTCAGAATTCACGCCGCCGTCTTGAGCAGACCAGCTTAATTTTTCGGGTACTTTATTTTCGTCTAAATCAATGAAAAAATTAATTTCAGAGGTTGAATTTGCCATTATTTTTTAGGTTTGTATTTTGATTTTTGAAATATTTCTATGGGATCCATTTGCAATAATTGTTGCAAATTCAGATCATTATTATTCATGTAAGAACGAACAATTTGCCATCCAATCCAAGTCCCTACTCTTCCTGGTGATTCGTTATCAATTTCGAGATAAAACTTTGAAAAAGGTGCCGTATTTATAAAACGACTTGCTAATTTTAAATCGGTGCTATAAAGTAATTGTTCTTGTATAAAATAACGCCACATGTAACTCTCGTTTTCTTGACACCAGGAGATTTGTTTTGGAGTATATCCAATTTTTTCTGCATCGGAAGTTCCAGGTAATAATAAGTCTTTTAAATAGAGTTGTTTTCCTGCATATATCATTTGCGAAAGCAAATTTCTATTGTTTTCAAAGGGTATTTTTCTTAGAGAAAAACTCGAAACAATGTCGGGCATAATTTGATTTTGCTCAAAATTTTGTTTCAAATATTCTGGAAATTCATAAAATTTATGATTTTTCCCTAAATACAAATCAAGCGATATCAACACTAAACTATCAGCGTAAATGGCTTTATTTTGATAATCCATTTCTGAAATTAAGGTAATTACTTTTGGAGTTTTGGTTTCCGGAAAATAGAATTTTATGTGTTGGAAAAGTGACTCTAAATCCGAATTTACCTTTTCAAAATTGGAGTATTTTTTTTGTACTTCTGAATACAATTCTCTGTTAAGTGGATTTTTTATTTTGTTTACCCAAACAGAGTCTGGAGTTTGGGCAGGAAAAAAATAGGGGTATTTTTGTTTTACATTTTGAAGATTTTCCACAGGAGATTCGTAGAAAATTTTATCAAATCGTTCTACGTTTATTGTAACCGGAATTTCCTCGACTTCTTTTTCGATTTTATTTTTTTTATCACAGGAGGATAAAACCACCAATAAGGAAAATAGTGACAACCAATTTTTCATAGTATTTATTTTTTAGCCCTGAGTGCAGTGGAAATCCTTTTTTTTGAGGTACGAAAAAAAAAGATTGCAACGGAAAGCAGGAAATAGCTCCAAATAATTATTATTTTTGCAAATATACATTGCAGTACTATAAACTATAACAAAAAATGTCTAAAAAAAGTACAATTCAAGTTGAAAAAGTGAACCAGCATATTGTGAACTGGCTAAAAGAGTATGCAATTACATCAAAAACCAATGGATTTGTGGTTGGTATTTCAGGCGGAGTAGATTCAGCGGTAACTTCTACATTATGTGCTCAAACTGGATTGCCAACTTTGTGTGTTGAAATGCCGATTCATCAAAATGAAAACCACGTAAATAGAGGAAAAGAGCATATAGAACAGCTTAAAAATAGGTTTTCAAATGTTCAAAGTGTGCTTACCAATTTGACATCGGTTTTTGACAATTTTATAGAATTTGTTCCAACTGGGGAAGATGAAAATAAAAAACACCTTGCTTTGGCAAATACTAGAGCGAGATTGCGAATGACTACTTTGTATTATCATGCGGGAATTAATGGTTTTTTAGTGGCTGGAACGGGAAATAAAGTAGAAGATTTTGGAGTTGGTTTTTATACAAAATATGGTGATGGCGGAGTTGATTTAAGTCCGATTGCTGATTTAATGAAATCGGATGTTTATGCTTTGGGAACCTATTTACAAATTCCAAATTCAATATTGATCGCGCAACCTTCGGATGGGCTTTTTGGCGATGCAAGATCAGATGAAGAGCAACTTGGCGCCAGTTACGATGAACTAGAATGGGCAATGATTGAAGACAAAAATGGCAAAACCGTTTCTGATTTTTCAGGAAGAGAACGAGAAGCTTTTTCAATTTATAAAAGATTAAACACGGTAAATCAACACAAAATGAATCCGATTCCGGTGTGTTTGATTCCAAAAGAATACAAATAGATTACTTTAGCGGGATGATTAAATGGCTGAATAATTTATTGGGAGTAGAAAAAACATCAGACAAATTGGATGATATGAATAAATTTTTAATAGTTGGACTTGGAAATATTGGTGCTGAATATGTCAATACCCGCCACAATATAGGTTTTAAAGTCCTAGATTTTATTGCAAATAAGGAAGGTGCTAGTTTTGATAATTTAAAATTAGGCGCTGTAGCTGAATTTAAAATCAAGGGAAAAACTTTTATATTGCTGAAGCCAAACACCTACATGAATTTGAGTGGCAAGGCAGTGCAATATTGGATGGACAAAGAGAAAATTTCGTTGGACAGCGTTTTAATTATAACAGACGATTTGAATTTGCCTTTTGGCACAATTAGAATACGATCCAAGGGAAGTGATGGCGGGCATAATGGGTTGAAAAACACCACCCAAGTTTTAAATACACAAGAATATGCCCGCTTTAGATTTGGGATTAGCGATGCCTTTAAGAAAGGAAAACAAGTGGATTATGTGTTAGGAAATTGGGATGAGGATGAAAAAATAAAGCTTCCAGAGCGACTAGAAATGGCGTCTGAAATTATAAAATCTTTTGGATTAGCGGGTTTGGAAATCACAATGACTTCCTTTAACGGAAAGTAATATTAATTGTATAGAATTTGTAAACTTCTATTAATTTTGTTAAATTTTGTAGTTTTTATATAAAAACGTTACCTTTACAAAAATTTATTAATGCTAAAAAATTACTTTTATATTGCTTTAACGGTACTTTTATTTAATTCTTTTGGTGCAAAAGCCCAGGATAATAGAGTACAAGCTAGAAATCAAGAAACTTCAATTGAGGGCTTGAGTTTCTATCCAAACCCTGTGAGCAATGGTAAGATTTACATTACTTCAAAATTATCTTTAGACAAAGAAATCACAATATTTGATGTTTTAGGGAAAAAAGTACTTCAAACAATTTTAAACTCAAGAGAGTTGAATATCTCTGCACTATCTCCAGGTGTATATATTATAAATATTAAAGAAGCAGAAGCTACTGCAACTAGAAAACTAATAGTTAAATAGTTACCTCTTTTCATTTTTATTAATTTAATGTAATATTTACATACCATCTGATATTATGTTCATTTTACTTCTTATATTTGTATTACATTTAAAAACTAAAATAAAAATTATGAAAAAAATTTACTTATTATTATTTACAATAACATTTAGTAGTATTTCATTTGGACAAGTACTTTCAGATGATTTTAACTACACCGATAACGCTTTATTATCTGCTAATGGCTGGACGGCACATAGCGCCGCAGGTACTGCATCTGTTGATGTTGGAGTATCAAATGGATTAGTTTATACTGGCTATTCAGGAACAACAGGTTTTACGGCTTCAGCTGTAGGAAATGCAGCTAGATTAGACAATACAGGTGAAGATGTAAATAAAGCTTTTTCAACTCCTATAACATCTGGTGATTTATATGTTTCATTTTTAGTAAACGTAACAACTGCGGTTGATGGTTATTTCTTAAGTTTAGGAACTGGGACAACTGCTTTTTTTGCAAGATTTTTTGCAAAACCGTCTGCTACTTCTGGTAAAATAAATTTTGGAATTGGTAATTCAACAGCAACTTATTCTTCAACGGATTTCGACCCTAACACAACCTATTTAGCAGTTATCAAATATGGCGTTTCAACATCAGGTCCAGTTAGTTTATGGATTATTCCTGCCTCTGTTCCTGTATCAGAAGCTTCTGCAGGAGTTCCAACCGCTACATCAACTGGTTCTGGAGGAGCTAGTGTAGCTGGAGTTTATTTAAGACAATATAGCGCTACACAAAACATTACTATTGATGGGCTAAGAGTATACCCAACTTGGTTCAATACCACTCCTTGCCCTTTAACATTAGGGGCAGAAACGGCTACTTGTAATGCTTCTACATTAAATTTAGATACTTATAATATTACTATACCATTTACTGGTGGTGCAACTGGTACTTATACCCTTTCAACTTCAGGAGTAGGAACTATTGGCGGAGATAACCCTTCAACAACTGCAACTGGAAACATAACAATTAGCAATGTCCCTGAAGGAACTAATGTTACTTTAACTACTACAGGTCTTTGTACCTTAAGTAAAACTGTTATTTCTCCCGAATGTAAAGTAATAAACTCTTTGCCGTTTTCTGAATCATTTCCTTATGCTGTTGGTTCTTCTTTGGGTGTTCAACAAAAATGGACAAATGTTAATACAGGTGACGACATCGTAAGTGTAGCTAATAGTTTAACTTATTCTGGTGTTACAACATCTGGAAATTCAGTTATGTATTCTGGGGTAGGAATTGAGTGTTATACTCCATTTACTTCAACTACAACGGGAACAATATATGCCTCATTTCTTTTAAACGTGAGTGATTTAACAAATGTAACTACAGATTTAACTTCTACTTATATATTAGGACTTACTGATAACTTAAAAGGGTACTACGCTCGTTTATTTGTAAAGAGAAATGGCACACAATATCAAATAGGATTTGATACCGCCTCTACAACAACTAATTATAACGCTACTTTAAGAAATGTTGGCGAGGTAGTGTATATTGTTATTGGATATGATTTTGCTACAAATTCTTTAAACGGATGGATAAATCCAGTAAACGGTTCATCACCAACTTTTGGAATCAATCCAACTACTCCGTTTTTAAACTTAGGAGGTTTTATCTTGAGACAAGATGCAGTTGCTACAACTCCAACTATTATTCTTGATGAATTAAAAATAGGAACTTCACAAGCAGATTTAGGTTTGACTTTAGGTACACAAAATAACGAAATCGCTGGATTAAAAGTGTATCCAAATCCAGTTTCAAATGGAGTTTTACATGTTGAATCTAATTTAAATACAGAAAGAATTATCTCGTTATACGATGTATTAGGAAAAGAAGTAATTAAAACAACTAGTTCAAATACTACAATTAATATCGCTAATTTGAATAGTGGAATCTATTTTGTAAAAATTACTGAAGGCGGGAAAACAGCAACTAAAAAACTAGTTGTAAAATAATTTCTATTTTATATAAAATAAAAAACCTGTTCAATTGAACAGGTTTTTTTATGTCTTAAATTTTATTTCTAATTACTATATCTAGACATTACTCTTCCTAATTTCTTAGAAAAAGAATTGATAAGCTTAGAATAATCCATTGCCAATGACATAGTATCTAAATTATCTATAGTTGGATCAGGCAAAATTGAACCTTTTAATTCTTCGATAATTTTATCAACTAAATACCACCTCATCGTTAAAATAGTCTCTGAAACGTATTGACTAATGGTTTCATTTTTTTGTTTAACAAATATATTTTGACCACCCCAATCATGCAGAGCTGATTTTTCATCTTCCATTAAAATATCTGTTACCTCTTGAGCAAATTCTTGAGGAAGTTGCATTAAATAATACTCGATATTGAAAGCTTCATTTTGATTGAAATAATTAACTAGATTATTATAAATATCTTTAAAAAGCGGATTTGCCAATTCTACCTCATCTTCTTGTAAACTCAAATAAACTCTTTGGTAAACAAAATATTCTTTTTTCTCAATTGTGTTTTCAACCTCGCCGTTGGCATTTGTTTTTAACAAAACATCTTCAAATTCTTCTTTTATATTTCCATAAAGAAGTAATATCTTAATAATTGTTCTTTCTAATTGATATAAAACATCAACCTTTTCAACTCGATTTAAAGATTCACTCTTAATTACTTCAAATGATTTTTGGTCTTGTTTTATTTTTTTACTAATATCAGAAATGTCTTTTTTAACCAATTGTGCCAAAGTGCTCAACAAAACTTGCTCCGAAATATCCATAATTCTGGAACATTCCTGTATGTAAATTTCACGTTGAATTCGGTCTGGAATCTTAGAAATACTTGCTACAATATCTCGAATTAATTCTGCTTTTTTGATAGGATCATTCTTGGCGTCTTTCATTAATAAAGAGGCTTTGAACTGAATGAAATCTTTAGCGTTTTCTTCTAAGTAAGCTACTAAATCTTCATAAGGTGTTTTTTTGGCAAAACTATCTGGATCTTCGCCATCAGGGAATTCGCAAACTCGAACGTTCATTCCTTCTTCCAAAATTAAATCTATTCCTCGAATGGAAGCGCGTAAACCTGCTGCATCACCATCAAAAAGTACCGTTACATTCTTGGTTAATCTATTTATTAATCGGATTTGATCTGGAGTTAAAGCCGTTCCTGAAGAAGAAACTACATTTTCAATTCCCGATTGATTGAATTGAATCACATCGGTATAACCCTCAACCAAAAAGCAATTGTTTTGTTTTGCAATAGCTTGTTTGGCTTGAAAAATTCCGTAAAGTACTTTGCTTTTATGATAAATATCACTTTCGGGTGAATTTAAATATTTAGCCGCTTTTTTATCATTGGTCAATATTCTTCCGCCAAATCCCAAAACCCTTCCCGACATACTTTGAATAGGGAACATAACACGTCCTTTGAATCGATCAAAAGGGCGGTCATCTCTAGGAATTGTCAAACCGGTACTTTCTAAAAATTCTAATTTGTATCCTTTTCCAAGAGCTTCTTTTGTAAAAGCATCCCAAGTTTCAGGCGAATAACCAAGTGCAAATTTCTTTATGGTCTCATTGGTAAATCCTCTTTCTTTAAAATAGGTGTAACCAATAGCTTTTCCTTCTTCGGTATTTAAAAGGACATCTTGAAAATAATTTTTAGCAAATTCTGAAACTAAATACATGCTTTCGCGAACATCGGTATTGGCTTTTTCCTCATCGGTTTGAACTGTTTCTTCAATTTCGATATTGTACTTTTTGGCTAAATACCTAATGGCTTCTGGATAAGTAAAATGCTCATGTTCCATTAAAAACGCAACAGAATTTCCTCCTTTTCCAGAACTAAAATCTTTCCATATTTGTTTTACTGGCGATACCATAAACGATGGAGAACGCTCGTCAGAAAAAGGACTTAAGCCTTTGAAGTTACTTCCGGCGCGTTTCAATTGTACAAAATCACCAATAACCTCCTCAACACGAGCAGTTTCGAAAACGGTATCTATGGTTGCTTTTGAAATCAATTTTTATTTAGGGTCAAAGGTTAAGGGTCAAAGTTACCAAATTTTTTGAGTTATCAAGTATTACTTTTTTCTTTCAATTACATAATTTACCATCATGACCAAAGAATCTTTATAAACTGATTGTGGATAATTTTCAATTAATTGGAGTGCTTCTTGTTGGAATTGTACCATTTTATGCTCCGCATAAGCAAGACCGTTATTGTTTTTCACAAATGCAATCACCTCTTTAACTCTCTTTTTATCTTTATTATGATTCTTAATAGAGTTGATCAACCAACTTTTCTCTTTTGAAGTGCAATTATTCAAGACATGAATTAAAGGCAAAGTCATTTTTTGTTCTTTAATATCAATACCTGTTGGTTTTCCAATTGCATCCTCTGAATAATCAAATAAATCGTCTTTTATTTGAAAGGCCATTCCGATGAGTTCACCAAATTTTCTCATATTTTCAACTTGAATTTCATCATCTATTACAGATTTTGCTCCAAGCGCACAGCAAGCGGCTATTAATGTAGCTGTTTTCTTTTGAATAATTTCGTAATAAATAGCTTCGGTGATATCTAGTTTTCGAGCTTTTTCTATTTGAAGTAATTCCCCTTCACTCATTTCCCGAACGGCAACTGAAATGATTTTTAACAAATCAAAATCGCCATTATCTATAGAAAGTAACAATCCTTTTGACAATAAATAATCACCTACTAATACCGCAATTTTATTTTTCCAAAGGGCATTAATTGAGAAAAATCCGCGTCTTCGATTACTATCGTCAACCACATCATCATGAACTAAAGTTGCGGTGTGAATTAATTCAATAACAGAAGCGCCTCTATAGGTTCTTTCATTTACAATACCATTTGAAAGCATTTTTGCAGTTAGAAAAACAAACATTGGACGCATTTGTTTTCCTTTTCTATTTACAATATAATAGGTGATCCGATTGAGTATAGCAACTTTAGAAACCATTGCTTCTCGAAATTTTAATTCGAAAAGATCCATTTCTAAAAGTATCGGAGATTTTATATCGGCAATTACATTCATAGTTCTCCAAAGATACTGTTTTGAAACTGGATTGAAAAAAATTTTTTTATTACAATTAAACTTTTTATATTTGCTAAAGTCTTACTATTAAATAAACTAATTAATACTAAAATATGAAAACAAACTCAATTTTAAAAATAGCTGTTTTATTTGCAGTTATTTTAATTGCAAGTTGTACAAAAGACAACAATGATAATGTAGGTGTATTTACTGCAGCTGACATTCAAACTAGTGCTAAATTAGATCAAGCAACCAATGATTTATCTGATATTATTGACGATCAATATTTTACTGAAAATCCAACTGGAAAAACTGTTTCACCAACTGAAGCAAGCTCGTTACCTCCTTGTGTAACCGTAACAAGAACTTTTACTTTAACAAATTGGACTAGAAGAGTTGATTTTGGAACTGCAGGTTGCGCAATGCCAAACGGTGCAATACTTAGAGGAGCTATTATAATGACTGGAAGTTTACCTTACACTTCTACTGGCTATGTGATTACTTATTCTTTTGATAATTTTCGCTATAATGACTTTTTAGTTCAAGGAAATAGAACCATTACAAGATCATTAGGAACTTCTACTTATCAAGCAAATATTCATCCAATTTGGGTAATGGACATGAACATGACTTTTACTAATGCAACTGGAGTTTACACAAGAGTAGGATCAAGAACTAGAGAATGTGTTGAAGGATATACAACTGTAGTTTGGACTGACAATGTTTATGTAATAACAGGAGCTTGGACAACAACTTTCCCTAATGGGTATACTCACACAAACACCATTTCTAGTACCGCTCCAATCAGAGTGCGATTAAATTGTGATTACAGAGTGGTTTCTGGAGTAGTTAATATCACTAGACCAAACCATACCGCAGTTTTAGATTACGGTGCTGGTACTTGTGATAATGTTGCTACACTTTCTATTGATGGGGGAACACCAATTGCGTTTACATTCTAACAATTAGAATTAATTTATAAAAAAAACGTTCAGAAATTCTGAACGTTTTTTTTATACTTCTTTATTTGCTAATTGCCCACACGCGGCATCAATATCTTTTCCTCTACTTCGTCTTACTTTTGCCACTATATCAACTGCAGCAAGAGCTTTAATATAAGAATTAATAGATTCTTCCGATGCTTGTTGGAATTCCCCGTCATCAATTGGATTGTATTCTATTAAATTGACTTTGCAAGGAACATATTTACAGAATTTCACTAAGGCATCAACCGATTCTTTATTGTCGTTAATTCCTTTCCAAACAACATATTCGTAAGTTATTTTACTTCTTGTTTTTGAATACCAATATTCCAATGATTCACGCAAATCTGATAAAGGAAAATTGGTAGAAAACGGCATTATTCGAGAACGAATTTCATCAATTGCAGAATGTAACGAAACTGCTAATTTAAATTTAACTTCGTCGTCAGCTAGCTTTTTTATCATTTTGGGAACACCTGAAGTAGAAACCGTAATTCTCTTTGGAGACATTCCCAAACCTTCGTTTGAAGTAATCATGGAAATTGCTTTCAATACATTGTTATAGTTCATGAGTGGTTCTCCCATTCCCATAAAAACAATATTCGAAAGCGGATGATTATAATACAAACGGCTTTCTTTATCAATAGCGATTACTTGATCATAAATTTCTCCAGGTTCCAAATTTCGCATTCTTTTTAGTCTCGCTGTGGCGCAAAAGTTACAATCTAAACTACACCCTACTTGACTAGAAACGCAAGCTGTGGTTCTAGTATCTGTAGGAATCAACACACTTTCTACAACCAATCCGTCATGAAGTCGAACCGCATTTTTAACCGTTCCGTCAGAACTGCGTTGCATAGTATCCACCTTAATGTGGTTGATTACAAAGTTGTCTTCTAGCATCAATCGAGTTTCTTTTGACACATTAGTCATGTCATCAAAACTATGCGCGCCTTTGCTCCACAACCATTCATAAACTTGATTTCCACGGAAGGCTTTGTCTTGATTGGAAATAAAAAAATCACGCAATTGCTCTTTTGATAATGCTCTTATGTCTTTTTTCTCGATTTGCATGGTGCAAATTTAGTTTAATTTGTGGATTTGTTTATTTGATAAATTAATAACTTTCATAAAAGATAAAATGTGTTAATAGTTATTGAAAAAATCTAACTATTGTCTTTTAAAAAAATTCCAACTTTCTAAAAACACATCAATATCTTTTGGATTATTATGTTCACCATTAACAACTTTTAAAAGTACTACTTCGGGTTTTCCTTTTTGAAGGTATGTATATTTTTCGATGGTTTTACCATCGGGTTCTAAGTCAGGTAAATCTTCCTTTTTTGGTTCGCCATTATAACCATTTACAGTAGCCCAGTAATGAAAAGTGTCCTCGGTTGAAACAACTAAACCTTTCTTTTTTGCTGAAATGCCACCATTATAAGGATTAGTTTTATCGTTAGTTCCATTGACAATCATTACTGCAATTGGCATTTTCTTTTCAACACAATCCATGTTATTGGCCTCGGGTAAATTCGCAACAATTGCTGTTATAGCCTTAAATTTATCAGGCATTGTCATTGCTAATTTATAGACCATATGCCCACCTCCAGAAGTCCCAATTGCAAAGACTTTTTTCTGATTGATAAAATACTTAGAGGAGCAATAGTCTATCATTTTACTAAAAAAAAGGTTTTCATCAATGTTTTCTACATTTGCAGCGGCAGGAGCATTTTTTCTACATTCATTCCAATTTTTTAAATAACCGTCTGGAAACAATATGAGTAGATTTTCTTTATTGGCAATATCCAATAATTTTGAGGTACTTTTCATGGATTTAATTCCGTTACCACCAGAACCGTGCAAAATAAAAATTAAACTTGCATTGGTGCTGTTTTTCAAAGGTAAATTAAAATGAAAAGTTCTATAGTGACCATCAATTAAAATGGAATCGTTTACAACTTGCGCTTTTAACTTGATTATAAAGAGTAAAAAAAATATAGAAATTAATAATTTAGAATTGATTTTCATGAAATTTAATGTTAAAGTACTTTTGTTGGTTTTCATTTTGAATTACAAATTTAGTTTAATTTGTGGATTTGTTTATTTGATAAATTGATAACTTTGACACAAAATATAAATACACCTAAAGATGCACTTTATTTCTCAAGAGTTAGAAGATTATATTGAAAACCATTCTGAAAAAGAGCCTGATTTATTGGCTGCTTTGAATAAAGAAACGTATCAAAAAATTTTATTGCCTAGAATGTTGAGTGGTCATTTTCAAGGACGAGTATTAAGTATGCTTTCTAAATTAATTCGACCAGTCAATATATTAGAAATTGGCACATTTACTGGTTATGCCGCTTTGTGTTTGTGTGAAGGAATGCAGGAAAATGGACAATTACATACAATTGACATAAAAGAAGAATTAGAGACTATCCAAAGAAAATATTTTGATAAATCACCTTGGGGAAGTCAAATTTTCCAACATTTGGGTGAAGCAATTGACATTATTCCGACATTAGAAATAAAATTTGATTTGGTTTTTATTGATGCCGATAAGGAAAACTACCTCAATTATTTTGAGATGATTTTGCCAAAAATGAATAAAGGCGGTATAATTTTATCCGATAATGTTTTGTGGAGCGGAAAAGTCTTGGAGCCTTTACAAAAAAACGATATTAGCACCAAAGTACTTTTAGAATACAACGAGTTATTGAAAAATGATCCTAGAATTGAAACCGTTTTGTTACCTATTCGCGATGGATTAACCGTTTCTAGAGTTAGATAATTATTTTTTTAAATTGGAGAAATCCATATAATTTATAAAATAAAAACCCTAAAGTTCCTCCATAAATATAGCCACACAAAACATCAATAGGGTAATGAACTCCTAGATAAATTCTGCTATAAGCAAATAATAAAGGAAAAATAAATACCAATCCGATATATTTATAGTGTTTTTTCATCAATAAGAAAATAAACAGCATCGTTGCCATTGAATTGGACGCATGTCCCGAAACAAAACTGTATTGTATTGGTTTATAAAATTCTTTCTTAATTGGGTCGAAGAAAATTCTAATGATATGATTTACTGAAGGATCGTTACATGGTCGTAGCCTTTTGAAAATCTCTCGAATAATATTGGTGGTTTGATCGTTTACTAAAATTAGTAAAAAAACAAACAAAACTATAATTGCACCTTTTTTAAACCCAGATTTTTTAAAAACAAAATACAAGAGGGTTACAAAAAAAAGTGTCCAATTACTTTGTTTCGTAATAAATGTCCAAAATGGATCGAAAGTTGAAGATCCTAGCCCATTTAAAAAAATAAGAAGTTCTTTATCGAGTGCAAGGATTTTATCGAGCATTAGGATTGTCTTTTTATTGGACCCTCACTTTCTATATTTTCTACTTTTTCAATATCAATTTTAGCGCTTTCAACAACTGGCGCTGCTTCTTTAAGCAAATTTTCTTTTGCTTTATTAATTTCTTGATTGATATTTCCAGTTATATCTGTAATTGATTTAGAATCTAAACCATTTGCTTCAGCTCCTTTTTGAATTTCACTTTTAATATCATTTGTGGCGTTTTTCAATTGCGCCATAGCTTTTCCCATCGTTCTAGCAATATCTGGGATTTTATCTGACCCGAAAAGCATTAGAACTACAAATACTATTAGTATTAATTCACCTCCGCCTATTCCAAACATATCGATTTATTTTATTGCAAAGTTACTAAGTTTTTATCAAGGTAAAAATTAAAATTATTAGAATTTCTATTTAGGAATAGCATTGTAATTTACCGCTAATTTAGATATTAAAAATAACATCATAGTTCTGTTTTTAACTTTTAATGCGGCTGTAAATTCTTTGTCTTCAATAATATACCTTTGAAAATCATCAATATAAATTTCAGGTATTTTTAATGTTTCTATATAGTATTTATCTTCATAAAGAATCCCAACTTTATCCAAAAGACGTTCTTTTCGTTCCACAACAACTTCCTTTTTGAGCATTGCGGTTCGCCCTGACATCCAACTAATTGGAGCGTCTATAATTCCGTTTGTTGCAGTGTGCAATTTTCTTTCGGCTGGAGTGTATTGTTTTTGTCCCGGAATAATACTCACTCCTTCTATGGGATTTTTTTTAACAATCACCTCATTGAGTTCGGTGATTTTCGGATACATATTTACGGTAATTGTTCCCGATTTTAAATCGTCTTCATCAATAAGCACTCTTTTCATTTCCAAAGATTTTGATGAAAATACTAAAATGTCATTGGCTTTCGCCAAAATAGAAAATTCTCCTTTACAATTGGTTAAAGTAACTTTTTCATTACCTAAATTCACCACATCAATTCCTGAAAGTAACGCGTCATCGGCTGCAATTATTCCTTGAAGCAGTTTCTCGTTACGATCTTGCGACCACATCGAAAAAGCAACTAAAAATAATAGTAGGACAACCCATTTTTTCATAATCTGAAACTAATTTTTATGATTTGTAAAAGTATTAAGTACTATTATAAAATTATTATTTCTGTTGGTAAAGTTATGTTAATATATAATTTCGATGTTTAGGAATAAAATTATAAAATGGGTAACTTTGAATTCCTAAAAGATTAAAATGAAAAATTGCATTATAGCCAGCACCTCAACATTATATGGAGGAAACTATTTAGACTATTTACTACCAGAATTGAGATTGCATTTCGAGAATTGCAAATCGATACTTTTTATTCCCTACGCACAACCAGGTGGATTGTCCTATGAAGAATATACAGATAGAGTTTCTAAGGCTTTCGCCAAATTAAATATTGAAGTTAAAGGAATTCATGAGTTTGAAAATCCAATTGCAGCAATTGAAGAAGCTGAAGGAATTTTCACGGGTGGTGGAAATACCTTTTTATTGGTTTTCCAATTGTATAAAAATAAAGTAATGGATGCATTGGCAACAGCCATAAATAAAGGAACTCCCTATTTAGGCTCTAGCGCTGGAAGTAATATTTGTGGCTTAACGATGCAAACCACTAACGATATGCCCATTGTTTATCCGCCAAGTTTTCAAACTTTGGGAATTGTTCCTTTTAATATCAATCCACATTATTTGGATGCCGATTTGCAATTGAAACACAATGGCGAAACTCGGGAAATGAGAATTAAAGAATTTCATTTTTTGAATTCTCCACCAGTACTTGGACTTCGAGAAGGTAGTTGGCTAGAAGTTAAAGGAGATAAAATTACTTTGAAAGGAGGACTTTCAGCAAGATTATTCCAAAAAAATTCAGCTCCTGAAGAAATTGAATCAGATAGTGACTTGAGTAATTTAAAATAAAAAATCCCCAGACAAAAAGTCTGAGGATTTTAGAGCGAAAGACGAGGCTTCCCGCTATAGCTGGATAAACTTCTCGCCACAACTAATAATAAAAAATCCCCAGACAAAAAGTCTGAGGATTTTAGAGCGAAAGACGAGGCTCGAACTCGCGACAACCAGCTTGGAAGGCTGGAGCTCTACCAACTGAGCTACTTTCGCATTATCAACGGTGCAAATATAGATAATAAGTTGGATTTATTGCAAGTTTTTTTGAAAAAAAATTTAAAGACACTTTGAAAATTTGCCTTTTATTGGACAACTTGGTAACGTAAATAATTTATTTTGATATTGTTATGATAACAATTCGCAAGAAAATAAATGAAATTAAATTATGATTGAAATTGAAAAAATTACCGCATTTGAAACAATAATCGTGAGACATCCTGTTTTACGATTCGGCAAGCCAATAGAAACTTGTAATTTTGAGGGTGATGATTTACCTTCAACTTCTCACTTTGGATTGTGTTTTGACAACCAATTGATCGCTGTTATATCAGCATTTGAAGTAAAAAATAAATTGTTTACTGAAGAAAATCAATATCAAATTCGAGGAATGGCGGTACTGGAAGAATTTCAAAAAAAGGGATTTGGAGAACAATTATTACATTACTGTGAAAATGAAATTCGAATAAAAAAAGGAAAATTAATTTGGTTTAACGCTCGTGAAACAGCCGTAGGTTTCTATAAAAAATCAGGATATGAAATTATTGGAGGACAATTTGAAATCCCAGATGTTGGGCCTCATTACATTTTGTATAAAAAATTATAAAATCAAGAATTAGTACTTGGATAGTAAATGTACAAACAAGATTTGTCTTTTATTTTATTAATTATTTTCGAAGTGAATTCTATTGGTAATGCCGGGCAACCTTGACTTCTTCCCAATCGATTATGCGCTTTTATGAAAAAATTAGAAACATAATCAGCAGCATGCATAACAATTCCACGATTTCTAGCATTGTCATTTATACCTTTTTCTAAACCATCTAATTTCAATGATTTTCCATGCTTACCATTATAGATTTCTCCTGTTGAATAAAACCCCAAACTACTTTTAAAAGATTCCGCAGAGTTAGAAAAACTTTTTGCAAATTCATCACCTGTGTTTCTACCGTGGGCAACCAAAGAATTAAAAACGATAGTATTTGTTGACAAATCTATAACCCAAAGTCTTTTTTCATTGGAAGACAAACTGAAATCAATTAAAGTTAAAATATCCTTTTTGAAAATTCCTTTTTTCTTCATTTCATAAAATCCCAACATTGCTTTTTGGAAGCTTTCTAACCTTGGTAATGAAAAATTATTGTGATTTAAATTATTATAAACACTTATAATTTCTGCAGAGAAATTCTCTGATTTTGAAAATAATGGTGAAGATAATTTTGAGGGGGTTTCTATTTTATTTGATGAAAATGTAGCTAAAAAGAAAACTAAAATGGGAAAAAATTTATAAGTCATTAATAATCTTATTTGTTGAGGAATTATTTACTAATCGCAAATGTATCTTATAAAAAATCGAAACTAACGAGAATACTTAATTTTAACTTGTTAATTAACACGAAATGAATTCCTTTAATAAAAAACCCTTCTAATTTAACATAATAAAAGTATAAAATAATTGTTATTAATAGTCTCAAATGATAATTTTGCGCCTTGAAATAAACCTATATGAAAAAACCACTTCTTCTACTTTTAATAATTACCTGCACATTTAGTTATTCTCAGAAAAAAATATTAAAAACAGTTCTTATTAAGGGTGGAATTACCATTGATGGAAATTTAGACGAATCGCAATGGCAAAATGCACCAATAGCTAAAGATTTTTTCATGTTTGCTCCAGATAATGGAAAAGAAGTTGCAAAAGAAAAAGATACAGAAGTGAGAATACTTTATGATAATGAAGCGATATATATAGGAGCAATATTATTAGATCCAGAACCAAATAAAATTTTAAAGGAACTTACACAACGCGACGACCAAGGAACAAGTGATAATTTTGGTGTTTTTATAAACGGTTTTAATGATGGTCAACAAGATTTTCGATTTTTTTGTTCCGCCTCAGGAACGCAATTGGATTGTTTAGCAACCGATTCTAATGGTGAAGATTTTACTTGGGACGCTATCTGGAGCAGCAAAACAAAAATAACTGACAAAGGCTGGGTCGTTGAAATGAAAATTCCATATGCCGCACTTCGGTTTTCAAATAATAAAGTTCAAACTTGGGGAATTAATTTTGTTAGGGATTTAAAACGAGAAAATTCAATTTATGCTTGGAACAAAGTTGATAACAAAGTAAATAACGTAATTCAACAAGCAGGAAATTTAGAGGGAATAGAAAACATAAAAACCCCTACTCGACTCTTTTTCATGCCTTATTCTTCCTTTTATTTGAATGCCAATGACGCTCAAAAAACCAAAGGAACGCTTAAAGGCGGAATGGATATTAAATACGGAATTAATGATGCATTTACGCTTGATGCTATCTTAATTCCTGATTTTGGTCAAACAAAATACGATGATCAAATTCTAAATTTAGGGCCATTTGAACAACAATTTAATGAAAATAGAGCCTTTTTTACTGAAGGAACCGACCTTTTCAATAAAGGCGGATTGTTCTATTCAAGAAGAATTGGAGGAAGTCCATCTTCCTATCCATCAGTGGAAAATGACGAAGAAATTATAGACAATCCAGCAACTGTAAATCTAATTAATGCGCTAAAAGTTTCCGGACGAACTAAAAGTGGATTGGGAGTTGGCGTTTTAAATGCAGTTACTGAAACCACGACTGCTAAAATTAGAAATAACACCGATCAATCCGTTCGAAGTGAGGTAGTTGAACCCTTAACAAATTATAGTGTTTTGGTACTTGATCAACGTTTCCGAAAAAATTCATCCGTTAGTTTTATTAATACTAATGTTACTAGAGATGGCAGTTTTAGAGATGGAAATGTAACTGGTTTAATATGGGATTTAAATACTAAAGCCAATACCTACAACCTTTCAGGTGATTTTAAATACAGTTATGTAAACGAGAACGGACCTAAAACTGGATATGCTTCGAGTTTAAATATCGGCGAAACTAGCGGGCAATACCGTTATAGTTTGGGAGGAGATATAGTTACTAAAGATTATGATATTAATGATTTGGGAATCAATTTTCAAACTAACTATTATAGTTTGTATGGAAATGCCAACTATAGAATTCTGAACTCTACCAAACACCTAAATTCATTTAATGTAAATTTAAATTCCTTTTTACAATTTCAAAAAGAAACAGGAAAAGTGCAAGGAAACAACTTTAATATCAATGTGAATATTAACAATAAAAAGAACCACTATTTTGGTATTGGTCTAAATTTTAATCCTTTAAAAAGTCATGATTTTTACGAGCCAAGAGTTGAAAACAGATACGTTATAATCCCAACTAGATTAGGCGGTTGGATGTATTTTTCATCGAACTATAACTATAAATTCGCATTCGATTTTAATCCGTCTTTTGGAATATTAGATGAAGCCGGAAGAAACGGATACGGATTCTCAATGGGTCCAAGATACCGATTCAACGATAAGTTCTTATTGAATTATAATTTTAATTTCTTCCGACAAAACAACAACAAAGGTTTCGCCGACAGCATTGACGATGATGGCAATTCATTAACGCCAAATGCAATTATTTTCGCCAATAGAAATGTGTTCACCTTTTCCAACACGCTAACCGGAAAATATTCGGTAAACAGTACGATGACTTTTAACCTTTCCGTTCGCCATTATTGGTCGTTTGCCGAAAATAAAAATTTCCTTAAATTAGGTGATAATGGTAATTTGAGTGATTTTGCCAATTATACAACCAATAAAAACTCCAATTTTACCTCTTGGAATGTCGATTTGTCCTATTCATGGTGGTTTGCGCCAGGAAGTCAAATATCGGTTTTATATCGAAATAATGCAGCCAATTTTTCTCGAACTATCAATAGCGACTTCGGAAGCAACGTTACCAATTTGCTAAATAACGAGGCGTTAAACCACACCTTTTCTATAAGTATGAAATATTTTATCGATTACAATCGAGTAAAAAAGTTATTTTAATTTCTTAAATTTGGAGCTATTTCCAGCTGTACGTTGCAATATTTTTGTTTTTAAGAAAAAACAAAAATGATTTCCACTTCCATCTGGGCTAAAAAACACACATCATGAATAAAAAAGTGATTTTAATGATCCTTGACGGATGGGGAAAATCTCCCGATCCAAAGGTTTCAGCTATCGACAATGCGAACGTTCCATTTATAAATTCGCTTTACAAAAACTACCCAAACGCCCAACTTAGAACCGACGGATTAAACGTAGGATTGCCTGATGGTCAAATGGGAAATTCTGAAGTAGGACACATGAATCTTGGTGCAGGAAGAATTGTATATCAAGATTTAGCAAAGATCAATTTGGCAGTAGCCAATAACACTTTGGCAAAAGAAAAAGTCTTAATTGACGCTTTTATTTATGCTAAAGAACACAATAAAAAAGTTCACTTATTAGGATTAGTTTCTGATGGTGGAGTTCACTCACATACTTCGCATTTAAGAGGTTTAATAGACGCATCTCAAGAATACGGACTTGAAAAAGTTTACATTCATGCGTTTGCTGATGGTCGTGATGTAGATCCTAAATCAGGGAAAAAATACATCCAGGATCTTGAAAATTATATTTCAAAAACGCCAGTAAAAATAGCTTCAATTGTAGGTCGTTATTATGCAATGGATCGCGATAAACGTTGGGAAAGAGTAAAATTAGCCTACGACTTATTGGTTCACGCAACAGGAACTGGAACTACTGATTTAGTGGCTTCAATTGAATCCAGTTACAACAATAATATCACTGACGAATTTATAGCTCCGCTAGTTCACTTGGATAATAATGGAAACCCATTAGCAACAATTGAAGAAGACGATGTAGTAATTTTCTTCAACTTCAGAACCGATAGAGGTCGTGAATTAACTGAGGCACTTTCTCAACAAGATTTCCACGAGCAAAACATGCATAAATTGAGTTTGTATTATGTTACATTAACCAATTACGACGAAACCTATCAGAATGTAAAAGTGGTTTATAATAAAGATAATATCACTGAAACGTTAGGCGAAGTATTGGAAAAAGCGAATAAAACTCAAATTAGAATTGCCGAAACAGAGAAATATCCTCATGTAACTTTCTTCTTTTCTGGAGGTCGTGAAGAACCCTTTATTGGCGAAAGCCGCATTCTAAAAAACTCACCAAAAGTGGCAACCTACGATTTGCAGCCAGAAATGAGCGCATTTGAATTGGCGGAAGCCCTAGTTCCAGAAATAGAAAAAGGAGCAGTTGATTTTGTATGTTTGAATTTTGCCAATGGCGATATGGTGGGACATACAGGTGTAATGAGTGCTGCAATAAAAGCTTGTGAAGCCGTTGATCAATGTGTTGAAAAAGTAATTACAGCTGCCTTAGAAAATAATTATACTACAATTGTAATTGCCGATCATGGAAATTGCGAAACGATGATTAATCCTGATGGTTCACCAAATACAGCTCATACCACTAACCCGGTACCAATTATTTTAGTTGACAAAGAATTGAAAAAAATAGAAAATGGTGTTTTAGGCGATATCGCTCCAACCATTTTAGAATTGATGGGCGTTGCAAAACCCGATGCAATGACAAGCCATTCACTACTTTAAGAATTAATTCCTAACCTACTTAAAAGAGCTTTGCTAGTGTGAAGCTCTTTTTTTTATAAATAAAAGTTAAAATTTCATAATTAATAGTATTACTATTATCTTTGCAAAAAATTATATTAATTATGAATACGGTTTTATCCAATTTTAAAATACAGATTAACGACAAAATTTATGTGAAAGATCCTGAAACTTCGGATTTAGGGAGGAAAATACTAGAACAAAGTATTATTCTTATAGATGAAATAGGATTTGACAATTTCACGTTTAAAAAATTAGGAGAGAGAATTGGTTCCAATGAAAGTTCTATTTACCGGTATTTTGAAAACAAACATAAACTTTTAGTTTATTTATCATCGTGGTATTGGAGTTGGATGGAATATAAACTAGTTTTTGCAACAGCGAATATTTCTAACACTGCTGAAAAACTAAAAAAGGCAATAACGATTGTTACTGAAAAAGTCATCGATGATGATAACACAACTTACATTAACGAAGCTATACTTAACAAAATAATAATTGCCGAATTTACAAAAACGCTACACACAAAAGAAATAGACACGGAAAATAAAGAAGGTTTTTTCTTGATATACAAACGCGTTATTTCAAGGATAATACTAATTGTTAATGAGGTTAATCCGGAATATCCATTTGCTAAATCGCTTGTTTCATCAATTGTAGAAGGAAGTTTACATCAGTATTTTCTAAAAGAGCATTTGAAAACCATTACCGATTGTGATGACTTAACTTCTCCAACAGATTTTTACTTAAATATGATTGAAAACACTTTAAAAAAATAATACAATGGAGCCATTAAAAAGATTTTTAAACCTACTTAAATTAGATAAAAAAGATGTTTCGCAATTGTTTTTTTATGCCATGTTTTCTGGATTAATAAGTTTGTCGTTGCCTCTAGGAATTCAAGCTATAATTAATTTTATACAATCTGGAAGAATGAGTGCATCATGGATAGTATTGATTATAATGGTTGTAATTGGAGTGGCGCTAGTTGGAATTTTGTCTTTGATGCAACTTCGAATTTCTGAAAATTTACAACAAAAAATATTTGTTCGTTCCTCTTTTGAATTTGCAGCTCGATTACCTAAAATCAAACAATGGCAATTGTACAATAGTTACGCACCTGAATTAGCTACTCGATTCTTTGATACTTTATCCATTCAAAAAGGAACTTCGAAATTGCTTCTTGATTTTTCAGCAGCTTTGCTTCAAATATCATTTGGTTTAATTCTTTTATCATTATACCATCCCTATTTTATAATTTTTGGGCTACTGCTTTTTTTACTTCTTTATTTTGTTTTTAGATTTTCATACACTTCAGGGCTTGAAACTAGCATGAAAGAATCAAAATTTAAATATAAAGTAGCCAATTGGCTGCATGAAATGGCCAGAAATAATTATAGTTTTAAAAGTGAAATCAACTACGATTTTGCACTTCAAAAAAACAATTTATTAGTAACCGATTATTTAAATTATAGAGAAAAACACTTTAATATTATTAAAAGACAATTTAGTCAATTGATTGTTTTTAAGGTAATAATTACTGCAGGTTTATTATTAATTGGAGGGTTTTTAGTGCTTTCGCAAAAGATGAACATTGGACAATTTGTAGCATCCGAAATTATTATATTACTAGTAATTAATTCTGTAGAAAAAATAATATTAGGTTTAGAAACCTTTTATGATGTTTTAACTTCTATAGAAAAAATTGGTGAAATAACAGATTTTGAATTAGAAGAAGATATAAATAATGAAAATGGCGTTTGTTATACAAGTATCAATTTAGAAGCCGAAAACATTGGTTTCAAATTTCCTGATTCAAATAAAAAAATAATAAATGATATTTCTCTAAAAATAAAACAAGGGGAAAAAATCATTTTAAATGGGGAAAATGGATCTGGAAAATCAACATTAATTAAAATATTATGTGGAATTTTAGAGCCAAAAACCGGGTCGTTATTTATTAATGACGATACTTTCAGAAAATTAGATACCAATCAATTTAGATCTCAAATTGCATGTGTTCTGCATGGAGAATCAACATTTGAAGGTACACTTAGGGAAAATATTACCTTTAACAATCCAAACATTAACCACGAAGATATTAAGTGGGCAATAGAAAGTGTACAACTTACTTCATTTATAAAATCATTACCTAAAGGATTAGATACTCCAATATTTCCTGAAAGCAAACAATTGTCATCTTCTAATGCGCAGAAAATTCTATTGGCAAGAAGTATTGTTCGCAGACCAAAAATGTTATTTTATGAAGACCCAACAAGTACAATGGACGAAGTTGAAGCAAATGAGATCATTGATTTTTTAACTTCTAATGAAAATAAATGGAGCATTATTGTTTGCTCTAAAAATTCCTATTGGAATACTAAATGCGATAGAAAAATAACAATGCAAAAAGGAAGTATTCAACTTGATTTAAATTCATAACTACCATGCTAAATTTATCTGAAAATAAATTGAAATTAACCAATTTAGAAAAGTACACTACTGTTAAAAATCTTATCAACAGGCCTCATTATAGAATATTAAATAGAATAATTGGAGGTGTTTCAATTTTGGCACTAATTACTCTATTTCTTCCTTGGACACAAAATATTTCTGGAACAGGAAATGTAACCACTTTAAAGCCAGGACAAAGACCTCAGTCTATTCAAAGTGTTATTTCGGGTCGATTGGAAAAATGGTATGTTCAAGAAGGTGATTTTGTAAATAAAGGAGATACCATATTATTTATTTCCGAAGTAAAAGAGGACTACATGGATCCAAATTTAGTTGCAAATACAAAGAAACAGGTTGATGCAAAAAAACAATCTTTTGAATCCTATGGCTCAAAAGTAATTTCTCTTTCAGAACAAATTAAAGCAATTACAAACGAAAAAAAATTAAAGAAGGAGCAAGCAAGAAATAAAATCAAACAATCCATTTTGAAAATAAAAAGTGACAGTATGGATTTGGCAGCAATAAAAACTCAACTAAGAATAGCAACAACGCAATTTAATCGTGCTATTCAACTTAATAAAGAAGGTTTAAAGCCACTAACTGATGTTGAAGAAAAAAGATTGAAATTACAAGAAGCTGAAGCTAAAATAATTACTCAGGAAAATAAATTATTATCTAGTAAAAATGAGCTTATCAATGCAAAAGTAGAAACTAATAGAATTGACGCTGAGTATTCTGAAAAGGAATCAAAAGCACAAAGCGACCAGTTTACAGCTATGAGTAACCAATATGATACAGAAGCTCAAGTAAACAAATTGGAAAATCAATATGCAAACTACAGCATTAGAAACGGCATGTATTATATAAGAGCTTCTCAAAGTGGCTATATAAATAGGGCGTTGCAATCGGGAATTGGTGAAACAATAAAAGAGGGAACACCAATTGTTACTATTATGCCTGCAAGTTTTGATATAGCAGTGGAAACCTATGTAAATCCAATTGACTTACCCTTGATTTCTAAAGGAGAAAAAGTACGAGTATGGTTTGATGGGTGGCCAACGATTGTATTTTCTGGCTGGCCCGATATTTCATATGGAACTTTTGGAGGAAAAATTGTTGCCATTGAAAATTTTATTAGTGAAAACGGAAAATACCGAGTTTTAATAGCTCCTGATGAAAATGATATTAAATGGCCAAAACAACTAAGTATAGGAGCTGGTGCAAAAACAATCGCACTTTTAAAAAATGTGCCAGTTTGGTTTGAACTTTGGAGAACTCTGAATGGATTCCCACCTAATTATTATAAGTCTGTACCTGTAAAAGAAAAAAAATAATGAAAAAGATACTAATCCTATTCCTTTTTATTGGAATTAATTTGCATGGGCAAAATTTAGTGTCTAGGGAATTTACCTACAATGAATTTATTGGTTATGTGAAAAAATACCATCCGTTAGTAAAAAATGCCAATTTAGAAATTAATAAAGCGCAAGCTAATATGATGGTAGCAAGAGGTGGATTTGATCCAAATATTGAAGTTGATTTTTCAAAAAAACAATTTAAAAACAACGAATATTATTCCATTTTAAATAGTAGTTTTAAAATACCAACTTGGTATGGAATTGATATAAAAGCAGGTTTAGATAACAGTGAAGGAATTTATTTAAATCCCGAAAACACATTGCCAAATCAAGGGTTGACATCTTTAGGAATATCGGTTCCTCTTGGCCAAGGATTGATTATTAACCAACGGATGGCCGATTTAAGAAAGGCGAAAGTTCAAATACAATTGAGTCAATCTGAAAGAAAAATCGAAGCTATTGGAATACTATTTGACGCATCTGTAGCCTATTTCAATTGGAAAAAAACATTCAGTGAATTTCAACTTTACGAAGAATTTACAAAAAATGCACAAATTCGATTTGAAGGAATTCAATCCTTAATAAAACAAGGAGATAAACCTGCAATTGATAGTATTGAAGCTGGAATTATTGTAAAAAATAGATTGCTGGGCATAGAGGAATCAAGGTTAAAACTAGCGAAAGCAAAATTAGAATTGTCTAATTATTTATGGTTGGAAAATAATATACCTTTTGAATTATCTGATGACTTAATTCCTGAAATAAATTTAGAATTATCTATACAAGAAACACTAAAAACCAATGATTTAATGAATAATCAGGTTTCATTAAGTGAACATCCGAAAATAAACGCACTTCAAAATAAAATTGAAATTTTAAACATAGATAGGAAATTAAAAGCCAATATGCTGCTGCCAAAAATTGATTTAGGCTACTCTTATTTGTCTGAACCAAGTTATATTAACAACTATCAATTTAAAGATTATAAAGTAGGTATGAATTTTTATTTTCCCTTATTTCTAAGAAAAGAACGAGGAAACTTAAAACTCGCAAAATTCAAAGTTCAGGAAACTGAGTTTTTATTGAAATTTGAACAATTGCAATTGCAGAATAAAATTAATGCCCAAAAAATTGAACTTAAATCGTATTTAAAGCAAATTGAAATAGCAAAATCACTATCTGATGACAATAACAAAATGCTAAAATCAGAAGAAAAGTTATTTCTTTTTGGTGAGAGTTCTCTATTTATAATAAATACTAGAGAAAATAATTTGGTGACAGCCAAATTATCACAGATAGCTTTGGAAAACAGATATTTTGTATCTAATTCTGAACTTTTTAAAATCATGGCCAATCCTGATTAAATAATTATAAAATTGTACTTTTGTAATCTATTCGGTAAAAAATGATAATCCAAAAAACAAGAGAAGAAATAGAATTAATGCGCGAAAGTGCTTTAATTGTATCCAAAACATTAGGGATGATAGCTCGAGAAATTAAGCCTGGAGTGACCACATTGTACCTAGATAAATTAGCTGAAGAGTTTATTCGAGATCATGGCGCAGTTCCAAGTTTTCTTGGATTGTATGGCTTCCCAAATTCGCTTTGCATGAGTCCAAATGCACAAGTGGTTCATGGTATTCCAAATACTATTCCGCTTGAAAGTGGCGATGTAATTTCGGTAGATTGCGGCGCTTTTAAAAACGGATTCCACGGTGATCATGCGTATTCATTTGAAATTGGCGAGGTAGCTCCCGAAACAAAAAAATTATTACAAGTAACTAAAGATTCTTTATATGTTGGTATTCGTGAATTTAAAGTAGGAAATCGAGTTGAAGATGTTGGAAATGCCATTCAAAAATATACTGAAGCCCATGGTTATGGAGTTGTTAGAGAATTAGTAGGACACGGTTTAGGTCAAAAAATGCATGAAGATCCAGAAATGCCAAATTACGGTAAAAAAGGTCGTGGAAAATTATTTGTAGAAGGAATGGTAGTTGCTATTGAGCCTATGATAAATATGGGGACCAAAAATATTAAACAATTAAAAGACGGTTGGACAATATTAACTGCCGATGGAAAACCAAGTGCACACTTTGAACATGACGTGGCAATTATTGATGGAAAACCAGAATTGCTGTCTACGTTTGCCTATGTTTATGAAGCTTTAGGAATTGTAAGTGACGAAGAGAATGAATTTAGAAGAACACCTTTGGTGATGTAACTTTGTGAAATCTAATGAAAAAATTCTTTAAATTAATACTTAATACCATTCCAAGACCAATTCTAATCCGATTGAGTTATGTTGTGCGCCCTATACTAGCCTACATCCTAAAAGGAACCACTTTCACTGATCCAATTGATGGCAGAAGTTTTAAAATGTTTCTTCCTTATGGATACGGAAACCAACGCAACAATGTGCTTTCGCCAAGCACACTTTCACTTGAAAGACACCGATTGCTTTGGCTTTATCTTATAAATGAAACTGATTTTTTTCAATCTGAACTTGATTCAGATTCTTCTTTTAAACAACCTAAAAGCTTCAAATTAAGAGATACTGAAACGAGTTCAGTATTAAAAGTGCTGCATTTTGCGCCCGAACAAGCCTTTTACAAATTATTTAGAAACCAGAAAAATATCGATTACACTACAACCGATTTATTTTCGCCTTTGGCTGATGTAAAAGCCGATATTTGTAACTTACCTTTTAAAGATAATTCCTACGATATTATTTTTTGCAATCATGTATTGGAACACATTCCCGATGATACAAAAGCAATGCAAGAATTATTTCGAGTTTTAAAACCCGGCGGAATGGGAATTTTCCAAATTCCACAAGAGCTATCTCGCGAATTCACTTTCTCTGATGATTCTATAACCAATCAAAAAGAACGAGCAGCCATTTTTGGTCAATACGATCACGTGAGAATTTATGGTCGCGATTATTTTGATAAATTACGCAGCATCGGATTTAAAGTAATTGAAGAAGATTATACCAATAAAATAAGCCCAGAATTGGTTGAAAAATATTGCTTAGCCAAAGGAGAAATTATACCAGTTTGCTTCAAATAGGACTAATATTAACTTTATTTTCAAAAGTAATTTTCATATATTTACAAAAGTAAAATTACAATTATGTTTAAAGCACTTTGGTTAAATATATCACTTATACTAATTTCATTTGTCACATTTGCGCAAGTGGAAAAAGAAATCGATCCTCCGTTCAACATAAAAACAATCACATTTGTTCAAAACAATCAAAATTCAATTCCCCTATTTAGTTTGAACGATCCTTTTGAAATTCAATTTGATGACTTGTATGGAAATGAAGCCAATTACTATTATGAAATTGTTCATTGTAATTATGACTGGAAACATTCTGATTTATCAAAAAATGAATACCTACAAGGATTTGATGGAATTAGAATTCAAGAATACACCAATTCTTTAAACACATTACAATTATTTTCTCATTACAGAATAGGTTTTCCCAATAAAAATACCCGCCTATTAGTGAGCGGAAATTACATGATTAAAATTTTGAATGAAGATAGAGAAGTTGTATTTTCAAGAAAATTGATGCTTTATGAAGACCTTGTTTCAGTGCCAATGCAAATAAAAAGAGCCCGAACATTATCCAATATTAACTACAAACAAAATCTAGATTTTTCAATAAAATCACCAAATTTACTTTTTCAAAGCCCGCTTCAAAATGTAAAAGTTTTATTATTACAAAACGGCAAATTGAACGAAGCAATCACCAATGTAAAACCAATGTACACCATTGGAAACGACTTAATTTATAAATACGATTCCGAGACTCAATTCTGGGGCGGAAATGAATTTCTATATTATGAAAACAAAGTGATCAGAGCAGCCACCAATTTTATTTCTAGAGTAGATTCCAATAATGGCGTTTACAATACGCATCTTTATGCCGACAATGCAAGAATTAATAAAACCTACACCTACAATCCTGATGCCAATGGAAATTTTATTCCACTAAATGCAAATACTTCAAATAATGCCATCGAAGCTGATTATTCTTGGGTATTTTTCACCCTATCAGCGCCTTCATTTTACGAAAAAAAGAACATTTATATCAATGGAATGTTTAATAATTATGCTATTTCTGATGAAAATAAAATGGACTACAATCAAGAAAAAGGAATTTACGAAAAAGCAATAATGATCAAGCAAGGATTTACAAATTATCAATATGTAGTTGCCGACCAAAACAAGAAAATAGACTATGAAAATGCTATTGATGGAAATTTTTGGCAAACAGAAAACAACTATTTTGCCATCATTTACTATAGAGAAAACAACCAACGATACGACAGAATTATTGGAAAAGGGGTTGCAAACTCTCAAGATATTACCAATTAATTTTATTTTAATTCATTTAATTGAAAAACTCACAATTTTTTTATAATTTTACCTAAAATCAGTTTGTTAAATGGTATCACAAATTACAAGGGGAATAAAAATTTCTGTATCTACCAGTTTTGAAGGCACTTACTTCAAAAACTACAAGATCCAATTCGCCTTTAGTTACCATGTTACAATTGAAAATCACAGCAAAGATTCCGTACAATTAATGACCCGCCATTGGGAAATTTTCGATTCTCTACAAGAGACAGAAATTGTTGATGGTGAAGGAATTATAGGAAAAAAACCAGTACTAAAACCAGGAGAATCTCACACTTACAGCTCTGGATGCTTACTAACTTCTCCATTTGGAGCAATGCAAGGCCATTTTAATATGGTGAATTTTACCTCAACCAGAAATTTCAAAGTCGTAGTTCCTACATTTCGTTTGAGCGCACCATTTGCATTAAATTAATAAGAAGCTATTTCCAGCAGTCCATTACAACTCCTCATTCTAAATTCTTTTTTTCTATTGCCTTTTTAAGAGCTCCCTTTGATCGCTTTAAAAAATTCAAGAAAAAATAGTATTTAGAACTCCGGGGTTTTCATTTCCGTCTGGGCTAGAAATCCGTTTTAATTTCTAAATCTAAATTGTCATTTATCAATTTTTCATTTGTACTTTTGTAAAAATATTCTCACCCAAATAATACAATTGAATTGGGCGTTATTAAATAAAATATCATGTTAAAAGGATTCTTTAATGTACCAAAAGCGGTAAACGAACCAGTAAAGTCGTATGCACCAAATTCACCAGAGAAAGCGGCAGTTCTTGCAGCCTATAAAGAAATGTGGAACAGTCAAATTGACGTTCCATTGTATATTGGGAGTGAAGAAATTAGAACTGGAAATACCAGAAATATGTCGGCGCCACACGATCATAAACACATCGTGGGAACCTATCATTTAGCTGAAAAATCTCATATTGAAAAAGCAATTGCCAACGCTTTAGAATCCAAAAAAGCATGGGCAAATATGGCTTGGGAACAACGTGCTGCGATATTTTTAAAAGCAGCCGAATTAATCGCAGGGCCTTACCGAGCAAAAATTAACGCAGCAACCATGATTGCGCAATCTAAAAATATATTCCAAGCAGAAATTGATGCTTCTTGTGAACTAATCGATTTCCTTCGTTATAATGTGGAGTTCATGACTCAAATATATAACGACCAACCTAATTCCGATTCTTCAGTTTGGAACAGAGTAGAATACCGTCCATTGGAAGGGTTTGTTTACGCAATTACACCTTTTAATTTCACTGCAATTGCGGCAAATTTACCCGCAAGCGCAGCCATGATGGGGAATGTTGTAATATGGAAACCAAGTGATAGCCAAGTATTTTCTGCAAAAATTATCATCGATGTTTTCAAAGAAGCTGGTGTTCCTGATGGCGTTATCAACGTTGTTTTTGGTGATCCAGAAATGATTACCAATACTGTTTTGGCAAGTCGTTATTTTGCCGGAGTGCATTTCACAGGATCTACTCACGTATTCAAAGATATTTGGGCAAAAATTGGAACGAATATTCACCACTATAAAACCTATCCAAGAATTGTAGGAGAAACAGGCGGAAAAGATTTTGTTGTAGCACATCCAAGTGCTAATGTTAAGCAAGTTGCTACGGGAATTGCTCGTGGCGCCTTTGAATTTCAAGGGCAAAAATGTTCTGCTGCTTCAAGAGCCTATATCCCTCAAAGCTTGTGGCCCGCAGTAAAACAACAATTAATTACCGACGTAAAATCCATGAAAATGGGATCTCCCGAAGATTTTGGGAATTTCATTACAGCAGTTATTCACGAAGGTTCATTCAACAAATTAGTTAGTTACATCGAACAAGCAAAAAAAGATGTAGATGCTGAAATAATAGTCGGTGGAAATTATGATAAATCTGTTGGGTATTTTATTGAACCAACTATTATTGTTACTACCAACCCAAAATATACCACTATGGAAACCGAATTATTCGGACCAGTAGTAACCATTTACGTTTATGAGGATGCTGATTGGGAAACTACTTTAGAATTAGTAGATCAAACATCGGAATACGCATTAACAGGAGCGATTTTCAGTAAAGATCGTTATGCAATTGAACAGGCAACTATCGCTTTGCAAAATGCAGCTGGAAATTTTTATGTGAATGATAAACCAACAGGTGCGGTGGTAGGAATGCAACCTTTTGGTGGTGCTCGAGCTTCCGGAACGAATGACAAAGCGGGTTCAGCATTAAACTTATTGCGTTGGGCTTCACCAAGAACTATTAAAGAAACTTTTATTACCCCTGAAGATTACAGATATCCGTTTTTGGGAGAATAAAAATAATTTAAGGTTTAAGAAATTAGATTTAATAATAAAAAACCCACAATATTTGTGGGTTTTTTTATGATTTATATTTTAATGGCAAATGAACTACTTTTTTAGTTTCAAAAAATTCGTCATCAAAAAAATCAAAAATAGAATATTCTGTTGCGTTTGGAAATGAAGCCAATTCCTCGGTTAAATCCCCTCCTTTAAGATACAAAATACCGTTTTTAAGTTCGTGTTTTTGTTGCTTTTTGATTTTGTCTTTTATCCAAGAAACAAAATCGGGCATGTTGGTCACTGCACGACTGACAATAAAATCAAAATCGCCTTTTACATTTTCGGCACGTATTTGTTCTGCTTTTACATTTTTTAAATCTAACGATTCAGCAACAGCTTTTACCACATTTATCTTTTTCAAAATTACATCAATTAGGTAAAAACGTGTTTCTGGAAATAGTATAGCCAAAGGAATTCCAGGGAAACCTCCGCCAGTTCCGACATCCAAAACATAAGTCCCTGGTTCAAATTTTTGAATTTTTGCAATAGCCAAAGAATGCAAAACATGTTTGACATACAATTGATCGATGTCTTTTCTAGAAATAACATTAATTTTTGAATTCCAATCGTGGTATAACGCTTCCAACTGTTGGAATTGACTTATCTGAACCTCAGTTAATTCAGGAAAGTACTTCAAAATAAATTCCATTTATATTTTTTAACAAAAGTACTATTTAAAGTTAAAATATTAACCCGAAATTAGTGGAATAAATTTATATAATAATTATCTTTGTTAAATATCAAAAAAATATGAGCAATACTGTCCCTACATTTGCAAAACAAGATGGAATGAAGTTTTTTAGAACCTTGAATTCTAAAGTCAATAACTATTTCAAAGAAAATAATATAGAAAAATCGGGAAACTGGAAATTGTATCTCAAAACAATAATACTTTTTTCAATCTTTATTACTCCTTATATTTTAATAATTACATTAACAAATATGCCGTTTTGGGTATTTACTCTTTTATCAATTGTTATTGGAATTGGAATGGCAGGAATTGGAATGAATGTGATGCACGATGGTAACCATGGCTCCTATTCCAATAAAGGCTGGGTAAACAAATTTATGGGCGGAACAATTTATGTTTTAGCTGGAAATGTTTACAATTGGCAAGTTCAACATAACGTTTTGCACCATACCTATACTAATATTCCTGGCCACGACGAAGATTTAGATGCTGGAAGAATTATCCGATTTACTAAAGAAGCAAAATGGTCTTCAATACATAAATTTCAACATTATTATTCTGTGTTTTTATATGGATTATTGACTTTCAACTGGGCTTTGACTACAGATTTTAAACAAATGAGTCAGTATTTGAAAAGAAAACTCTCTTATGGAGAACCTAAAAGTTCGAAGTTTCTTTGGACAACATTAGTAATAACAAAATTGATTTATTTTTCAATTTGGATAGCCGTTCCTATGATTATAGGAGTTTCCTGGTGGAAAGTGCTTTTTGGATTTTTCGTTATGCATTATACTGCAGGACTAATCTTGAGTATAGTATTCCAATTGGCTCACGTAATTGAAGAAACTGCGAATCCATTACCAAACGAAGCTGGAGAAATGGAAAATACTTGGGCAATTCATCAATTATTTACTACAGCAAATTTTGCCCCTAAAAACTTTATCGTAAACTGGTACACTGGCGGTTTAAATCATCAAATTGAACACCACTTATTTCCAAATATCTGTCACGTTCATTACACTAAAATATCAGAATTTGTAAAAGAAGCTGCTCAAGAAGCTAATCTTCCTTATTATGAATACAAATCTATGCGAGCGGCGGTAATTGCCCATTTCAAACATTTGAAAGATTTAGGAATTAAACCAGAACTTTCGGCTTAAAAATTAAAACACAACAAGAATTAACTACAACACACAACAAGAATGAACGCACTTTCGGATAGGATAAATAATTTATCGACGTCACAAACATTGGCAATGGCCGCATTGGCAAGAGAATTAAAAGCACAAGGAAAAGATATTATTAGTTTAAGTTTAGGAGAACCCGACTTCAACACTCCTGATTTTATAAAGGAGGCCGCAAAAAAAGCAATAGACGAAAATTATAGCACCTATTCTCCAGTAGAAGGTTACCTAGAATTAAAAGAAGCGATTTGTAGAAAATTCAAAAGAGACAACAATTTGGATTACAAACCTTCGCAAATTGTAGTTTCAACAGGAGCAAAACAGTCTTTATACAATATAGCACAAGTAATGTTAAACGATGGGGACGAGGTGATTTTACCAGCTCCATATTGGGTTAGCTACTTTGAAATAATAAAATTATCGGGTGGAGTTCCTGTTGAAGTTCCTACAACTATAGAAAGTGATTTCAAAATTACACCTTCACAATTAGAAGCTGCAATAACTCCAAAAACTAAAATGATGTGGTTCAGTTCACCTTGTAATCCTAGTGGATCTGTTTACAGTAGAGAAGAACTTACCGCTTTGGCAAAAGTTTTAGAAAAATATCCAAATATTTATGTTGTAGCCGATGAAATTTACGAGCACATTAATTTTTCAGGTACTTTTTGTAGCATTGGATCCATCCCAGGAATGCTTGAAAAAACGATAACTGTAAATGGAGTTGCAAAAGCATTTGCAATGACAGGATGGAGAATTGGTTATATTGGTGCACCTGAATTTATAGCAAAAGCATGTACAAAAATTCAAGGACAAGTAACCAGTGGAGCAAATAGTATTGCACAAAGAGCAACAATTACAGCTGTTGATGCTGATCCATCTGTTTTAAAACACATGGTTGATGCATTTCACAGCAGAAGAGATTTAGTTGTTGGGCTTTTAAAAGATATTCCAGGAATTAAAATTAACGTTCCCGAGGGAGCATTTTATGTATTCCCTGATGTTTCTCATTTCTTTGGAAAAACACTAAACGGAACTTTTATTAAAGATGCTAATGATTTTTCAATGTACCTTTTATCAGAAGCAAATGTGGCAACTGTAACAGGAGATGCATTTGGAAATCCTAATTGTATTCGTTTTTCATATGCCACAAGTGAAGAATTACTTACTGAAGCACTAAGAAGAATCAAGCAAGCAGTAGTATAAATACAGCTCTTTAACTTTATTGATTTATGAAAATACTTCTTCTAGGTTCTGGTGAATTAGGCAAAGAATTTACAATTGCAGCTCAAAGAATTGGACAAATTGTTATTGCCGTTGATAATTATGAAAATGCTCCAGCGATGCAAGTTGCCAATGGATTTGAAATAATCAACATGCTTGACGGAACAGAGTTAGACAGAATTGTACACAGACACCAACCTGATTTTATAGTTCCAGAAATTGAAGCAATCAGAACTGAGCGTTTTTATAATTATGAAAACCAAGGAATTAAAGTCGTTCCTTCGGCAAAAGCAGCTAATTTTACGATGAATCGAAAAGCAATTCGTGATTTGGCTTCAAAAGAAATAGGTTTGAAAACTGCCAATTATAGATATGCAACAACTTCTGAAGAACTGAAAAAAGCAGTTTTGGAAGTCGGAATTCCTTGCGTTGTAAAACCTTTAATGTCTTCTTCAGGAAAAGGGCAGTCAACGATAAAGTCAGAATCGGATATTGAAAAAGCATGGAATTATGCCGTTGAAGGTTCGCGTGGAGATGTTGTAGAAGTGATTGTAGAAGCCTTTGTAAAATTCAATTCAGAAATTACTTTATTGACAGTAGTTCAAAATAATAATCCAACCCTTTTTTGCGCTCCAATTGGACATCGTCAAGAACGTGGTGATTACCAAGAAAGTTGGCAGCCCTCAAAAATTTCAGAAATTGACTTAATTGAAGCACAAAATATGGCTCAGAAAGTCACTGAAGCTTTAGGTGGTGCAGGTCTTTTTGGAGTAGAATTTTTTCTAACAGATGAAGGGGTTTACTTTTCAGAATTATCACCAAGACCTCACGATACTGGAATGGTAACGCTAGCAGGTACTCAAAATTTTAACGAATTTGAATTGCATTTACGAGCGATATTAAGTTTACCCATTTTTGAAATAAAATTGGAAAAAGCAGGTGCAAGTGCCGTTATTCTTGCTTCAGAAAATAGCTTAAATCCAACCTATGAAGGAATTGAAAAAATTGCTTCATTACCAAAAACCGACTTTAGAATATTTGGAAAACCCACTTCAAGACCTTATCGAAGAATGGGAGTTTCGTTAGTTAGTGATGATTTGAAAACTCCAATTGAAGAAATTGTTGAGTTGGCAAAAGAGGCAGCAAAATTGATAAAAGTGAAATCTTAAATAGACAAATAATTATGAAAGCATTTATCTTTCCTGGTCAGGGAGCCCAATTTACAGGAATGGGAAAAGAATTGTATGAAAATTCAGAATTAGCTAGGGATTTATTTGAAAAGGCAAATGAAATTTTAGGTTTCCGAATTACAGACATCATGTTTGAAGGAACTGCCGAAGAATTAAAAGAAACCAAAGTAACCCAACCAGCGGTTTTTTTACATTCGGTAATATTGGCTAAAACGTTAACCGATTTCACACCAGAGATGGTTGCCGGACATTCATTAGGAGAATTTTCTGCATTAGTTGCAAATGGCACTTTATCCTTTGAAGACGGTTTAAAATTAGTTTCAAAAAGAGCTTTAGCTATGCAAAAAGCATGTGAAATAAAACCTTCAACAATGGCTGCGGTTTTGGGATTAGAAGATTCAGTTGTTGAAGAAGTTTGTGCATCAATTGATGGAGTTGTTGTAGCGGCAAACTATAACTGCCCAGGTCAATTGGTAATATCAGGAGAGTTTTTAGCTGTTGAAAAGGCTTGTGAATCAATGAAAGAAGCTGGCGCAAAAAGAGCGTTGTTATTACCTGTAGGCGGTGGATTTCACTCCCCAATGATGGAACCAGCACGCGAGGAATTAGCCGCTGCAATTGAAGCAACTACTTTTTCCACTCCAATTTGTCCAGTCTATCAAAATGTTACTGCCAATGCAGTTTCAGATCCAATTGAAATTAAGAAAAATCTAATTATTCAACTTACAGCTCCTGTAAAATGGACACAATCTGTTCAACAAATGGTAAAGGATGGTGCAACTTTATTTACAGAAGTGGGCCCCGGTAAAGTACTTGTTGGATTAGTAGGGAAAATTGATCGTGACGCAATTACTGCAAATGCATAAATAACTATTTACATTATAAAAAAAAGTCCTGAGAGTTTTTCTCAGGACTTTTTTTATGACTTTACTAATTTGTCTTTTTTCTTTAGAGTGACATTAGTTTTTTTGGCAACTTCCTTTGGTTGTAAATCATTTAATACATTGAGAGCTTCGTCTACATAGATATCTTTTGCCAAACTCTCGTGCCATCTTTGTCTTTTTTCTTTTAAAGCCAAATCAGTTAACATCATATCATTTTCGTATGGGAGAGAATAAAATGTCAATTGGTTTTTATAATCTAAAACAGACTTGTACTTTTTTGAAGTTTCCTCGAGTAATTTTTGTTCTGATTTAAATTTATCAATTTGCAAATTGTAAATATGATCTTCACTTCTTTCATTGATCCATTTTGCATTTTCATCGATCAATTTAAATTGGTTATTATTTGCCAATCGTTTTTTACTATTTTCAATTGCAGTAGAAATATTATTATTTTTATTCCAAACAGAGTAATCCGCAGCATCAATTTTATCCCATGGCATTGCATTATCAACGTCACGTTCTCCCATTTTAATATATGAATACTTATCAGGCATAACAACATCACTACTAACACCCTCCAATTGGGTGGATCCACCATTGATTCTATAAAATTTTTGAGTAGTAGTTTTTAAGGCTCCTAGATCTCCAAGTGATGAATTTCTAATAAATTGATTTAGGTCGATAATATTTTGTACCGTTCCTTTACCATAGGATTGTTTACTTCCAATAATTACTCCACGTTTATAATCTTGAATAGCTGCCGCTAAAATTTCTGAAGCTGAAGCTGAAAAATTATTAATCATAATTACTAAAGGACCATCCCATTGCACTTTTTTGTCTTTGTCATAAAGAATTTCTTTTTTACCTGCAGCCGATTTTATTTGAACAATTGGACCTTGTTCTATAAATAACCCAGCAATATCAACAACCGTTTTTAAAGATCCACCACCGTCATCACGAACATCCAAAACAATTCCGTTTACTCCTTCTTTTTTTAATCGTTCCACTTCAATCGCCATGTCTTTTCCGGCATCTCTACTGTCAGCATTCTCAAAATCAATATAGAATTTAGGTAAATAAATTACACCATATTTAAGTCCATTTTTTTCTACAATACTTGATTTTAAATAGGTTTCTTCAATTTCAATTTCGTCTCGAATTAGGGTAATGACTTTAATAGTACCGTCTGTTTTTTTAACCGTTAACCTAACTTCGGTTCCTTTTGGTCCTTTAATTTTTTTAACCACATCGTCAATTTTCATACCTACAACATCAACAGGGTCTTTATCTCCTTGGGCAACTTTTAGAAAAATATCTCCTACTTCTAACTCTTTTCCTCTCCAAGCGGGTCCACCAGAAATTAATTCGGTAATTTCAGTAAAATCATTTTTCTTTTGAAGGCGAGCACCAATTCCGAAAAATTTACCTGACATACTCACGTCAAAACGCTCTTTTTCTTCTGGGGCAAAATATGAGGTGTGGGGATCGAAACGTTCAGCTATGGTATTTACGAAAACTGAAAACCATTCTTCTCTCTTCATTTCATCAATTAAACCGAAAAATTCGTTCATTGATTTTAAAGTACTTGCTCGAGTTTCTTTTTCATTTTGCTCAAATGTTTTTGGAGTTATATCTATTGGTTTTTCTGATTTTTTAACCCCAATAGAATCTTTTTTCGCTTTTACAACTCCATTTTTAATATCTTCTTCCAATTTTAATCGGTCGGTTAATGAGGATAAAACTGATAATTTCAATTGTTTTCTCCATTTCTCTTTTAACTCTGAAATTGATGTTGCAAAAGGTAATTTTTCATAATCAGAATTGTATTCTTCTTCAACTTTAAAGTCAAACGGTTGAGACAAAATAGCTGTATAATACGTTTTACTTTCATCAATACGTTGTTTCAACCGGGAATAGGTCAAATCAAAAAAAGTCAAATCTTTATTTTTAATTTGATCATCTAAGTCGGTTTCATATTTTGAAAAATCATCAATATCGGATTGCAAAAAGAATCTTTTGGTAGGATCAAGTGATTTTATGTATTCCTTATATAAGCTTTTAGAAAAATTATCGTCAATTGCTGCAGGGCTGTAGTGCCCTTTTTCTATAACAAATGTCAATAATTCTAATAATAATTTATCTTTTTCTGGATCTCCTTTTTGTTTTGGAATAAAACTCCAAAGCGTTAATGAAGCAACTAAAACGAGTGCTATAACCTTATAATTCCTTTTCATAAAATTCAAAAATGTATTCATTAAATTTTTTAACTAAGGTAAACAAAAAAAAGTATCTCAAAATATGGATTTATCTAATTTTTTGTTAAAGAATCAAAAGTGTTAATGTGAGATTAAAAATGATTATTTTTACATCGGAAAACAGTTGTTTCTTTTAAATAATAAATGAAAAAAATAGAGTTATTTTACGGATTATTAATTGGATTAACAACTTCATTAATTGGAAGTTACCTGTTTATTTTCATGTTTACCCCCTATTCATTTTTGGGTGGTTTAGAGCTCTTAAAGTTTGAAGGGAAATTGGGGAAAATAATTTCATTAGGTACCATTTTAAATATTGGAATGTTCTTTGGATTATTAAAATACAGAAAAGAAACAATGGCAAAAGGGATTATTTTAGCCATAATACTACTAACAATCGTCACTTTATTTATATAGATAAATCTTATGAAATACTATATTATTGCAGGAGAAGCTTCAGGAGATTTACATGGTTCAAACTTGATGAAGTCTTTGTATAATGAAGATTCAAACGCTGAAATTCGTTTTTGGGGTGGTGATTTAATGCAATCTGAAGGCGGAACTTTGGTAAAGCATTATCGTGAATTATCGTTTATGGGGTTTCTAGAAGTGGTATTGAATTTAAAAACCATACTAAACAATATTAAAATCTGTAAAAAAGATATTTTAGAATTCAAGCCCGACGTATTAGTTTTTATTGATTACCCAGGATTCAATATGAGAATTGCCAAATGGGCTAAAAAATTGGGAATGAAAACTCACTATTACATCTCCCCTCAAATTTGGGCTTGGAAAGAAAATAGAATAAAAGATATCAAGCGAGACATTGATAAAATGTATGTGATTTTACCATTCGAAAAAGACTTTTATGAAGATAAGCATCATTATAATGTTGAATTTGTTGGCCATCCATTGATTGATGCTATCCATAATCGAAAAACCGTAAATGATATTGAATTTAGAAAGGAAAATAATTTAAGTGACAAGCCAATTATAGCTATTTTACCCGGAAGCAGAAAGCAGGAAATCGCTAAAATGCTGAGTGTAATGCTGAGTATTGTTGATGATTTTCCAGAATATCAATTTGTAATTGCCGGTGCTCCAAGTCAAGAATATTCTTTTTATTCTGCTTTTTTAACTTCTGATAATTGTCATTTTATTTCCAATAGAACTTATGATTTATTAAGCATTTCTTACGCTGCATTAGTAACTTCTGGAACGGCAACTTTGGAAACAGCTCTTTTTAAAGTTCCCGAGGTTGTATGTTATAAAGGGAGTTGGCTTTCCTACCAAATTGCTAAAAGAATTGTAACTTTAAAATACATTTCACTTGTAAATTTAATTATGGATAAAGAAGTAGTTACCGAATTAATTCAAGAAAATTTAAATTCTAATTCACTAAAAATCGAACTTCAAAAACTTTTAGATTTAAAATACAGAAGTGAAATTCTAGAAAATTACAACTCTCTTGAAATGAAATTAGGCGGTAGCGGTGCAAGCCAAAAAACGGCAAAACTCATTGTAAGTAATTTGCAAAAAATCTGATTAGAATTAATTGCATAAATTTGCAAAAAAAATATCCTTGAGAAATCTCATTTCACTTTTCCTTTTATTCTTAGTATTTACGAGTTGTAAAACAACTTCAGTGATAGTTACGTCTAAATCTGAAGCAGAAAAAAAAGGTTTGTATAAAAAGCCTGAGGTGGTTGCGAATGCAAAACCTGAAAAGAAAAAAAAGAAAGTTGTTGAAAAAATTGAACCCGTAATTACAGAAATATCTCCAAAAAAAGACATAAAAAGCAGGTTAAGTAAAGATGAAAATTCAGAAGATTTTGTTATTAATACTTCTGATTCAAGTTACTTAGTAGAGCAATTGATTAATGCTGCTTCAGAAAATTTAGGAGCAAATTATAGAAGCGGCGGTTCAAGTCCTGAAGGCTTTGATTGCTCTGGATTAATGTTTTTTACTTTTAGTAAATTCGACATTGTTCTGCCTAGATCATCCAATGAAATGTCAACTTTAGGGTCTGTTTTAAATCCTGATGAAGTTAGAAAAGGGGATTTAATTTTCTTTAAAACTAATGGTCGAAAAATAATTAATCACGTGGGAATGGTTGTGGAAGTTTTGGAAGACGAGATTAAATTTATCCATTCAGCAACCTCAAAAGGTGTGATTATATCTTCCACAAAAGAACCTTATTACAAAAGAACTTTCGCTCAAGTAAACAGAATTTATTCTTCGTTTTAGTAAGATTAAATTGACTACATTAGGAGAATGAAAATACTTCAATTTCCTTTAATGAAAATAACATTTTGGTTTATATTGGGAATTGTATTTTCATACTACTTCAACCCAAATCCAACTACCTCATTCATAATTACAGGAATATTTTTCGTTCCATTTATTGTCACTTTATATTTATCAAAGAGAGATTTTATTCAAAAAATATATTTTGGATTTGCAACGTATTTATTATTTTTTCAAATTGGATCCTGCACTCAGGTAATAAATAATGAATTTTACGACAAGGAAAACTATGTGCATTTAATAAAAAACGAAACTGATTATCATTATGTAGAATTGGTCTTGCGGGAAAAATTAAAAGGGAGTTCTTCAATTGATAAATACATCGGATTAGTAAAACGAATAGATAATAAATCGTGTTCAGGAAAAATATTACTACAAATTCATAAAACTCAAGATAATTGTAAAATACACATTGGAAATAACATTCAAATTTATGGAAAGTGCATTTTAAGTAACAAATCACTAAATCCAAACCAATTTGATTATGGCAGATATTTGAATAATAAATCCATATTTGCTCAAATTTACACCAACACAAATACCATTAAAGTTAGTGATAAAATTGATAAAAACATTTGGTATTATTCAGATTATCTTAGAAATAAAATAATAAACAACCTTAAAAAAAGTAATTTTTCAAAAGACGAATTACAAGTTGTTAGCGCTCTTATCTTAGGACAACAACAAGATATTTCAAAGGAAATAATAAAAGATTATCAATACGCAGGAGCAATTCACATACTATCGGTTTCCGGATTGCATGTAGGATTTATTTTGCTTTTCCTTACATTTTTATTAAATCCCTTACCAAAAAATAAATTAGGATATACAATTCGATTACTAACGATAATAATTTGCCTTTGGGGATTTGCAATTTTGGCGGGGCTTTCACCTTCTGTGGTTCGGTCGGTAACTATGTTCTCTTTTGTTGCTGTGGGAATGTATTTGAAAAAAAGCACCAATATTTTTCATACTTTATTGGTATCTATGTTTCTAATTTTGTTTTTTCAACCTTCCTTTTTATTTGATGTTGGATTTCAATTAAGTTACCTATCCTTATTTTTTATTTTGTGGCTAAAGCCTTTAATTTCCGATTTATGGATTCCAAAAAACAAAATCGTAACTTATTTTTGGGAGATTTTAACAGTCTCTTTTGCAGCGCAAATTGGAGCTTTCCCATTAAGTATTTATTATTTTCATCAATTTCCGGTTTTGTTTTTTATTACTAATCTGATAATAATTCCTTTTTTAATTATCATTATGGGTTTGGGGGTTCTCGTAATGGTAATGGCAGCTTTTGATTTAGTTCCAATGATAACAATGAAATCATTGGAAATTTGTATCTTTTTCTTAAACAAAATTATCAACTGGGTAGCTTCATTTGAGCAATTTATTATAAAGGACATTCCCATAAATTGGCAAACTTTAATTTGCTTGTACCTTCTAATAATTGCCTTTGTAATTTTATTTAAAAAACCAACTTATCCTAAAATTGTAGTTGCTTTATTTAGTTTGTTGCTTTTGCAAACTACATTGTTAATTACCCGTTGGAAAATTCAAAACCAACAGGAATTTATTGTTTTTAATAGTTGGAAAAACACATTAATAACAGAAAGAAATGGAGATAAAGTAATGGTTTTTGGTAATGAAAAAACTATTGATAAACTAGCATCAAATACTTCTTTAAAATCCTACTTAATTACAAATAACAGCTCAATAACTAGAATAAATAAAATTCAAAATTTGTATTATTTCAAAGATAAAAAGATAATGGTTATTGATAGTTTTGGCATTTATTCAAAAGAAATAAATCCCGATATTGTAATTTTACGACAATCACCTAAAATAAATTTAGAGCGATTAATTCAAGTAAACCGTCCGGAATTAATTGTTGCGGATGCCTCCAATTATAAAACGAATATCAATCTTTGGAAATCCATTTGCATAAAAAAGAAAATCCCTTTTCATGCTACTGCCGAAAAGGGATTTTATAGAGTGAACTAATTTTATTTCTTTTTCAAAATACCATTGGCAGTTTCTAGCCAAACTTTAGGTCCTCCGGCCAAATAACCTGTGCTTCCTAGTTTGTCAATATTAACTTTTCCTTCATTTAAAGTTGCATTTACAAACCATACTGTTGGATATCCTTGAACGGCAAAAAACTGTTGCAATTGATTGTTTTGCTCAGTGATTTCTGGAGCTAAAACGGTTCTTCTTGGGAAATCCAATTCCACTAAAACAACATTTTCATTCGCCCATTTTACAAATTCTGGTGTTTTAAAAACCTCTGTTTGAAGTCGGATACACCATCCACACCAATCACTTCCTGTAAAGAAAAGTAATAATGGTTTTTTAGTTTTCTTAGAAATTTCAATAGAATTTTTAAGATTATTATTCCAAACTAACTCTTGTGCATCAACTGCATAAGAAGTAAGAATAAACAATAATGCTATAAGTGTTTTTTTCATTTCAATGAATATTAAATTAATATCTTTAAATAGTTCCGAAATATCGGAAATTTATTTGACTTCTTGCATTAATTTTTTTACAAAAGGTGAAATTAATATTAAAATTACTCCTGCTATTAATGCATAAATTGCTAGTTGTTGATACCCATCGGCATAAATATTGAGTTTGTCTACATTAGAAGCATTCTCTGATGCACTTGCTATATTGGCGCCTAATAAACCTGCGAAATATTGACCATAAGCACTTGCGAGAAACCACATTCCCATCATTACAGCTTGTAATTTAGCTGGAGATAATTTAGTCATAATCGACATTCCTATTGGCGACAAACACAATTCGCCAAAGGTAATTACAAACCATCCAAATGTAAATAAATCTAGTGACGTCATTCCATTTGCATCAGCGAAAAACTTAGTATAATAAAATATCCAAAATCCTCCTGCAAGAAAAAGAAATGCCAATCCAAATTTAACGATTGTATTGGGTTCCATTTTAAATTTACCCAACCAAAGCCAAACCATTCCAACTAATGCTGCGAAAATAATCACAAATAAAGAATTTGCTGAATTATTTACTCCGTTAGGATCTAGTGGAATTCCAAGCACGGTATTATTCAAATTATTGGCAGCAAAAAGACTCAGTGACCCACCGCTTTGTTCAAAAAATGCCCAAAAGAAAATGGAAAAGACAATAAAAACTAACGCTGCAATTAATTTTTTATTTTCTGATAATGAGAAATTTCTCATTTCATAAATCAGATATAGAATGGAACAAGGTCCAATTATAAACATAAAAATATCGGTATATTCTGAATTTGAAACTAAAAGAATTATTATTGGAATAATTAATATTGAACCGATATAAGTTAAATATTCATACGTTTTTCGTTTAGAATCAGTAAGATCTAATAATGGTGATATACCTATTTCTCCAAGACTTTTTTGTGTTTGCACAAATGTCAATAAGCTGATTAGCATTACAACTGCGGCGAATCCAAAGGCAACATTCCATCTTAAATGTTCTGGAATTATAGATGAAAACATTGATCCATTTGCAACAGCAATACACAAATAACCGCCTATTAAAGCACCCAAATTAACCCCTGCATAAAATAAAGAAAACCCAGCATCTCTCCTATTGTCATCATCTTTGTATAATTTTCCAACCATTGTTGAAATATTAGGTTTGAAAAAACCAGTTCCAATAATGGTAAAACTTATTCCAAAAAAGAAAAATTGTTTTGGGTCAATTGCTAAAATTACACTTCCTAAAATCATTAGTAAACCTCCCCAAAAAAGTGATTTTCTATATCCCAATATTTTATCGGCAAAAAGTCCTCCAATAAAAGTGAAAGCATAAACAAAAGCTTGCGTAGCTCCGTATTGTAAATTAGCCACTTCATCGTTCATCATTAACTGATTTACCATGAAAATTACTAGCATTCCACGCATTCCATAAAAACTGAAACGTTCCCACATTTCACTGAAAAATAAATACCAAAGTTGTTTTGGATATTTTCCTTTGAAGTTTTGAATTTGTTCTAATGTTAAATCTTGTGCCATTTTTATTTATTTATTAAAAAAACAAACCTACAAGAATTCTTGTAGGTTTGAAAGGTATAAAATATTTTAGAATGATTAACGAACGCCGTGCATCATTTTTTTCAACATTGGTGTTAATGCAAATAAAGTTATTGAAGCAATTCCTGTTAGCACAACAAATACCATGAAAAATTCGAAAAGGTTATGAATTTCAAAACCTACAAATGATGGATTTACTGCACTAATTTGGTTGTCAGCTAATATCTTCAATTGATCTGCAGTAGGAACGATTGTTTTGTTTAAAACTCCTTGTAAATCAACTCCTAGTTCTTGAGCTTTCACAAATTTTTCTCCCGTAGCTGGTAAAATAGACCCTAAAGTTCCTGCTAATGCATAACCTGCGGCATTTGACAAGAAGAAAACTCCAAACAATAAAGAGGCAAAACGTTTTGGAGATAATTTACCTACTAATGATAATCCGATTGGTGATAAACACAATTCAGCAAATGTTTGAATTAAATACAATAATATTAACCACTTAATTCCTAAAAGTCCGCTATTACCTAGGTCTTTTACATTATAAGCTATTATAAAATAACTCACAGCTATTAATCCTAATCCGATTGATTGTTTTACTGGTGAAATTGGCTCTCTTCCACTTGCTCTTAATTTATCCCATAAAATACTAAATGGCAATGCAAATGCAAATACAAATACTCCGTTAAATACTTGAATCATGGATGCTGGCATTTTCCATCCAAACATAAAAGTTCTGTCGGTTTGATTGTCGGCGATGAAGGTCAATGAAGATCCTGCTTGTTCGAATGCGGCCCAGAAAAAGATGATAAAAAAGGCAACAATATAGATAACCAAAATTCTATCTCTTTCAATTTTAGTTAAAGAACTATCAGAAATAATCAATCCGGCAAGCGTAATTCCACTTGCGTAAATAATTGGATAAATGATTGTTTTTATAAAATTATCACCGTCTAATAAATATTGAAATGTGAAGAACAACCCAATGAAAGCAAAAACTGCAACCACTAATGAAGTAGTTGAGAAAACAGCTTTTTGAGCTTCTCCTTCTTCATAATCTGAGGCTTCATTTTTAGAAGGTAATCCTCCTAAAGGTTTTCCTTCTGGAGTTACAACATATTTATTTTTAAGTACATAAAACACTAATGTTCCGATTAACATAGCGATTGATGCTGCTAAGAAACCCCATTTAAAAGCATGTACATCTCTAACTCCACCTCCATCGACAACGTCTCCAACTAATGGGCAAATTGTTTGACCTAAAAATGCACCTAAATTGATCCCCATGTAGAAAATCGTAAAGGCAGTATCCAATTTACTTTTTTCTTGTTTTGGATACAAACTTCCTACCATTGAAGAAATATTTGGTTTAAAGAAACCATTTCCAAAAATGATAACTCCTAATGCTGACCACATTAAAGTGGTTGCCAAACTTAAATTTGTTCCAAATACACTTGCACTTGTAAACAACATAAATTGTCCCGCAGCCATCATTAAACCGCCCAATAAAATACAGTTTCTATTTCCAAAGAAACGATCAGAAATAAATCCACCTAACATTGGTGTTAAGTAACAAAGTCCTAAAAATCCTCCATAAATAATTGAAGCGTCTGCTTCTTTCATCATTAATGAATTGATTAAAAACAAGGTTAAGATTGCTCGCATTCCGTAGAAATTGAAACGCTCCCACATTTCTGTTCCAAATAATACCCAAAGTCCTTTTGGATGTGCCGATTTTACTACTTTTTCACTCATTTTTTTGTTATTAGTTAATTTAGTTTGGTTGATTTTTGATTAATTATAAAACGTTAAATATACTATTATAAATTGTTATAAATAAAATTAGTCATTTTATTATACAACTGAATTCTTGTTTTTCCACCATAAATTCCGTGATTGTTGTCAGGATAAATTTGGGAATCAAATTGTTTGTTGGCTTGAATTAATGCTTCCATCATTTGCATTGAATTCTGTACATGAACATTATCGTCACCGGAACCATGAATTAAAAGAAATTTACCTTTTAATTTATCAACGTGATTAATTGGAGAGTTTTCATCGTATCCACTTGAGTTTTCAGCTGGAGTTTGCATGTATCTTTCGGTGTAAATACTGTCATAAAATCTCCAATTGGTAACGGGAGCAACTGCAATCGCCATTTTAAATATATCATTCCCTTTCATAATACAGTTGGAAGCCATAAAACCACCATACGACCAGCCAAAAATACCGATTCTTGTTTTATCTACAAACGGATAATTCCCGATTACTTTGGCAGCATCAATTTGGTCTTCCACTTCGTATTTACCTAATTCTTTTTGCGTTACTTTTTTGAAATCGGCTCCTTTAAATCCTGTTCCACGTCCATCAACGCAAGCTACAATGTAACCTTGTTGTGTTAACATCATGAACCAATAATCGTCAGTTGAGTTCCAATCGTTATTAACTTGTTGCGATCCTGGACCTGAATATTGGTACATAAATACTGGGTATTTTTTATTAGGATCAAAATTTTTAGGTTTCAAAATCCAAGCATTCAATTCATTTCCTTTTTCTGTTTTTAAAACAAAAAACTCTTTTGAAGGCAAGTTATATGCTTTTATTTTATTTGCTAAAGCTTCATTGTTTTCAATTACTTGAATTTCTTTTCCGTTTTTAGCATCATTTAAAGTATAGGTAGTTGGCTGTGTTGCATTTGAAAAAGTAGTGATGAAATATTGAAAATTCGGACTAAAAGTAGCGTTGCTTGTTCCTGTTTTAGATGACAATCTAACTTTGTTTTTGCCATTTAATCCAATTCTGTAAACGTCTCTATTGATAGAACCGTTTTCTACAGATTGATAAAAAATAGTTTGGTTTTTTTCGTCAAAACCATAGTAATTCGTTACTTCCCAATTTCCTTTGGTAACTTGATTTTTAAGTTTTCCGTTTTTATCATATAAATAAATATGATTGAAACCGTCTTTTTCACTTGTCCAAATGAAACTATTGTCTTTTAAAAATGTTAGATTATCTGTTACATCAACATAGGCTTTGTCTTTTTCATTCAAAACAACCTTTGTAGTTCCTGAAGTTCCATCTACAAAAAGTAAATCTAAATTATCTTGATGACGGTTTAATATTTGAGCACAAAGAACATTGCTGTCGTTTGTCCATTTCATTCTAGCGATATAAAAATCGGAGTACTTTTCTAAGTCGATATTTTTGGTATTTGCAGAAGCAACATCATAAATATGAAGGGAAACTTCCGAATTTTTTTCACCTGCTTTTGGATATTTAAATGTTTCTATTTTAGGATACAAATCCTTTTGAAACATTGACATCGAAAATTCTGGAACTTGACTTTCATCAAATCGAATATAAGCTAGTTTTTTGCTGTCTCCACTCCAGTCGAATGCTCTTACAAATGCAAATTCTTCTTCGTAAACCCAATCCGTAATTCCATTGATAACTGCATTTTTCTTACCATCTGAAGTTATTTGCTTGGTTATTTTAGAAGCAATGTCATAAATAAACAGGTTATTTTCTTTTGCAAAAGCAATTTTAGTTCCATCAGGTGAAAAGGTAGGTTCTTGAATTTTATAATCAAATAAAGGAGTTAATTTTTTGGAAGCTATATCATATAAAAAAAAACTAGCAACAAAAGAATGACGAAATATTTGATCAGAATTATTAGCAATTAAAATTGTTTTTTCATCGGAACTGAATGTGTAACTGTCAATTCCTTCAAGAGCTTTATGGTCTTTAGAATCTATTAAAGTAGCCACTTTTTTAAGAGTTGCAAAATCGTACAAGTCAATTTGAGAACTTCTTGAGGCACGATCAAAATTCAAAACAGTATATTGATTTGTATTTTTTAATGCTTGTAAATCATCCATTCCTTTTGCTCTAAAAGCACCTGAATATATAGACTCAATGGTTATTTTTTGTTGGCCTAAAACTGAAAAAGTGGCGAATAGAACTAATAAAGTTAATCTGTAAATAAATTTCATAATTAGTATTTTTAAAAAACATTCAATTTTAGTGAAAATTTCTGAAATTACCACCTTTTTTTTCATAAAATGTAATTTCATACGCTACTTATTTTATTAGAATTGTTGAAAATGTATATTTGCATGAATTAATAATTTACACAGATGAATAACGCCATTGCCGGATTTTCAAAATTGTCAAAAGAAGAGAAGATAAATTGGATTGCAACTACCTATTTTTCTGATTCGAATGAAGCTATTTCTATTATAAAAAAATATTGGAATACCGATTCGAAAATCCAACAATTGCATGATGATTTCATTGAAAATACGATCACAAATTTTTATTTGCCTTTAGGCGTTGCTCCCAATTTTCTAATCAATGGAAAATATAAAACTATTCCAATGGCAATTGAGGAAAGTTCGGTTGTGGCTGCAGCTTCAAAATCGGCAAAATATTGGTCAACACGTGGTGGATTCAAAGCGACCGTTTTAAATACTGAAAAAATTGGTCAAGTTCATTTTATATATAATGGTGATTTAGAAAAATTAGAAAGATTTTTCAAGGAATTACAACCTAAATTATACGAAACTACCGAGAGCGTAACCAAAAATATGCAAAAACGAGGCGGTGGAATTCTGTCCATTGAACTTAGAAATAAAACCAAACTAATTCCAAATTACTATCAGTTGCACGCTACTTTTGAAACGAAAGATTCAATGGGTGCCAACTTTATTAATTCGTGCTTAGAACAATTTGCAAAAACACTCAAAGAAGAAGCTAGTAACAATAGTAATTTTTCTGAAACTGAGAAAAATATTGAAGTCGTGATGAGTATTTTGTCGAATTATGTTCCTAATTGTATTGTTCGAGCTGAAGTTTCATGTCTAGTAGCAGAATTAGCAGATAAAAATATTGAGAACCCTGAAGTTTTCGCTGAAAAATTTGTTCAAGCAGTTCAAATTGCAGAGGTAGAGCCTTTCAGAGCAGTAACTCACAATAAAGGAATTATGAACGGAGTTGATGCTGTTGTTTTAGCAACTGGAAATGATTTTCGCGCTGTAGAAGCAGGAATTCATGCATATGCAGCTAGAAATGGAAGCTATTCTAGTTTATCTCACGCAAAAATTGATGATGGAATTTTCAGTTTTTGGATAGAAATTCCATTAGCTTTAGGAACTGTTGGCGGATTAACTTCTTTACATCCGATGGTGAAATTGTCCCTAGAAATGTTAGAAAAACCATCCGCAAAAGAACTTATGAAAGTAGTTGCTGTTGCCGGATTAGCTCAAAATTTTGCCGCTTTGCGTTCTTTAACTACAACAGGAATTCAGGAAGGGCATATGAAAATGCACCTCAACAATATATTAAATCAATTTCAGGTAACTGATGAAGAACGGGTTTTAATAAAAAATCACTTTAAAGATACCGTAGTTTCTCACTCGGCAGCTGTTGATTATATTGAGAAATTAAGAAAATAGATTGCTTCTTATCTTGCAATAACAAAATGAAAAAAACTTTTTACAGTAACGGGAAACTATTAATTACAGGCGAATATTTAGTTCTTGACGGAGCAAAAAGTTTGGCATTGCCAACAAAATTTGGTCAATATTTAAAAGTTTCTTCGGGCGACTTAGGTCAAATTTATTGGACAAGTTTTGATTTTGATAATAGCATTTGGTTTGAAGAAATTATTTCATTTAACGAGATTATTAATTTTAAAACTTCACCCGTTTCATCGAAAAGAGGCACATTAATTAAGATTTTACATGAAGCTTATTTATTAAACTCCGGTTTCTTAGATTCTTCTTTAGGTTATTCAATTTCTACAGTACTTACATTTCCAAAATTGTGGGGTTTAGGAACCTCATCGACCTTAATTAACAATATTGCGCAATGGTTACAAATAGATGCTTTTAAATTGCTTAATAATAGTTTTGGTGGAAGTGGTTATGATATTGCATGTGCTCAAAATGATACCCCTGTTTTATACGAATTAGAAAATGGTTTACCTATAATTGAAAAAGTAAATTTTAATCCTAAATTTAGGGATAGCATTTATTTTGTATACTTAAATAAGAAGCAAAGTAGCAAAACGGCGATTGAAAATTATTATAAAAATCAGAAGAATTTGGATGTTGATTTTTCAATAATAAACGAAATTACTACTTCCGTTTTAAATTCTAATTCATTGGAAAAATTTTGCAATTTGCTAGACAAACACGAAAGAGTAATGAGTAAAATACTTGAACTTCCAACGGTAAAAGAGAGTTTATTTCCTGATTTTGAGGGTTCGGTAAAGAGTTTAGGCGCTTGGGGCGGCGATTTTGTAATGTCGGTTTCAAAGGAAAACCCAACTTCATATTTTGAGAATATAGGTTACAAAACTATTATTTCTTATAAAGATATGATTTTATAACCGAGAGTATTATTTACAAAAAAACCCGTCAATAAATTGACGGGTTTTTTTATTAGGTAAACTATTTCTAATAGTTAAATTGCGATCTGTTATCTTCAATTTTAGCATCAACTTTCAATGCTGGAATAATTCTTCCAGAAGCTGAAGCATTTTGAGATTTTAATTTTGCTACATAATCAGTATAGTTTTTCAAAGCTGGAGCAGTAAATACCGTTTTGGTTTTCACTACATAAACTCCTAAATTACCATCTATTAGTGCCGAAATTTTATCTCCTTTTAATGCGAAAGCTGTTCCAACCACTTTTGCTTCTTGACCAACACCTGGTAAAGTTGGGTTTTCAAGAGTTACATCAATAGCTGGTTTTACCTGAGTTTTATTTGCAGCAGCAATAGCTTCTAAAGTAGCGCCTTTCATTTTAGCTTTAATCATTTCAGCTTTTTTCTTGTTTTTTAAGATTGGTTCAATCATTGGTCTAGCATCTGCAATCGGAGTTAAACCAGCTTCAAACACTGCTTTTACTTTTGCAATTACATTTCCAACATTAGGAACTTCAAATCTTTTCACATCTCCAATTTTAGTTTCGCCTTCAAAAGCCCAACGAACAATTTGTCTTTGGTTTCCTAATATTCCGAAATTTTCGTCCATTACTTTTACTTTAATGGTAGGGTTTGTTTGAAGTTTTGCAACTTTAGCTACTTTATCAAAATCACCTTCAGTAGCATCCATTTCAAATTTTACAGCAGTAGTGTAAATTTTATCAGAAGTAGCTTCAGAAGGCTCAATTTTTTGAGCAATAGTTGCTAAACGTACAGCATCTTGTTTATCTGTTACATTAATAATATGGAAACCAAAATCAGTTTCAACCAATCCAATTTTTCCAACAGGATTAGAGAAAACGAAATCGTTGAACGGTTTAACCATTTGCCCTTGAGCGAAATAACCTAAATCACCTCCTTGTTGAGAAGAAGAATCATCAGAATTCATTAAGGCAACCATCATAAAACTAGACGGATTTGCTTGAACTTGTGCAAATAACATTTCAGCTTTTGCTTTCGCTTGTTCTTTCGTACGCTTTTCCTTTTTATTAGGCACTTGAGCACCTTCATAACTAATTAAGATATGAGAAGCCTTTGCATTTGCACCTGCTTTTCTTCCTAAAGATTTAGAAAGACATACATAATTACTATTAATATAAGGTCCAAAAACTTCACCTGGAGCCAAGTTAAACAACGCATCGGAAAATTGAGCTGGCAAATCTTTTTTAGCTATATAAGTTGAGTCGTAAGGCTTATCTGAATTAGCATTTACAAATTCAATTGCGTCTTTCGCCCCTTTAAATCCAGGCAATGTGTCATTTTTTCCACTTGCTTGATTGTATACAATTCTAGAAGATAGTAATGCATTAACAGAAGCTTTTACTTCATTTTCATCTTCTGGAGATGCTTTATCTTCAATTAAAACATATTGGATTTCACGAGATTCTTCAGCTTTGTATTTTTTCTCATTCGTTTTCATGTAGTTTGTAATTTCTTCGTCAGAAATTTTTACATTACTATCTTTAATTGATGAGAATAAAACTGAAACATAATCAAAGTTAACTTTGTTAGCTTCCATTCCGTATTTAAATTTTCCTTCACTATCAGTGGTGTAAACTCCAGCTTTAATTAAAGAATTATAAATTTGAAACTTTGCATTTAAAGTTGCGTCTTTTTCTCTATCTTTTAAATTCTGAGCTTGATCAGGATTTGCTTTAAAAAATTCTTTAAATTTTGCTACATCAAATTTTCCGGCAGCATTTAAGAATGTTGGGTTTTGACCGATATTTTGATCCGCTTTAAAAATCTCCATAATGTGGTTTTCACCAACTCTGATTCCAAGTTTTTCGAATTCAGCTGTTAATAAAGCTATTGAAACCTCCTGATCCCAAACTCTATTTGCAGCTTGAGTTGAAGTAGCTCCTTGCCCACTTTTTTCTACATTACTAACTTTTATTCTGAAATCTTCAAATGAAATTCCTTTTCCATTAATACTTCCTACATCTTTTGAAGAACTTGAAAGACCCCCATTATTAAAAAGATCGCCAATGATAAATGCTAATAAACAAAACCCTATTACTAATATAAGAAGAAGTGAACGTTGTCTGATTTTTTGTAAAACTGCCATTTTTTATTTTGTTATTTAAAATTCTGTCTGCGAAAATACAATTATCTATTTAATAATAATAGTTGTAAAGTTATATTTTGCAATAAATTACCTTATTTTTTATAATATTAGTCAATTATAGACATTTTAACCAATTCGATTTTATTATTTGAAGCCTCTTCAATAACAAAATTATAGTTTCCAATACTTATTTTATTTCCTTTTTGAGGAATTTCTTTGGTATAATCTACTATAAATCCGCCTAAAGTTCCATAGGAATCACTTTCAGGAATATTAAGTTTGTAGGTTTGATTGATATAATCTACATCTAATCTTGCTGAAAATAGGAAAACGCCTGTTTCAATTTCTTGCTCAATTCTAATTTCTTCTGAATCGTGTTCGTCTTCAATTTCACCAAAAAGCTCTTCTACAATATCTTCAATAGTAATTATTCCAGCTGTTCCTCCATATTCGTCTAAAACTACGGCAACACTTTTTCTTTTTTTAATTAGCAAATCTAACGCTTCTTTTATGAAAATAGTTTCAGGCACATATTCTACTCGAATCAATATTGATTTTATTGTTTTAGGTTTTTTAAACAATTCAAAAGAGTGAACATATCCGATACAATCATCCAAAGAATTTTGGTAAACCATGATTTTAGAATAGCCAGTTTTAATGAACATTTCCTTTAAATCGTCGACAGAATCGAGGATATCAACTCCTGATATTTCAGTTCTTGGCGTCATTATATCTCTAGCTTTTACTGCTGAAAATTCTAAAGCATTTTGAAAAATTTGAATTTCAGAATCAACATTTTCGTGGTCCTCAAAATGGTTCATTTGCTCCGAAATATAATTTCCAAGCTCTATTTTACTGAAAAACAAAGGCACAAAATCACCTTCAGTTTTAAAAAAGCGTTTTAAAATGGTGTCTGAAATCCACATAATAAATGTAGAAACCACATAAAAAACGAGGTAGAAAAAATAGGCAGGAATTGCGAAAAACTTAACAAAACTATTGGCGTAAATTTGGAAAAATACTTTTGGTAGGAATTCAGAGGTAATCAAAACAATCAAGGTTGAAAGTACCGTTTGAATCAATAAATTTACTAAGCTAGAGAATTCTATTCCTAAAGTTACAAACCATCTCATTATGAGATCGCCCATGAAAAAACTATAAACCACCAATGCTACATTATTTCCAATAAGCATTGTAGCAATGAATTGAGACGGTTTTTCGGTTAGTTTAGAAAGTATTTGAGAAAGAAAATTATCTTGTTTTTTTTCAATTTCAAGATATATTTTATTGGAAGAAATAAAAGCAATTTCCATTCCCGAGAAAAACGCACATAATATCAAACAGATAATGATAATTGTGATTTCCATAAATTATTTTGAATTGTTTCTTGCTTCGAATTTTTTAGCGAATTTTCTTCTAAAGAAAAACATAAAAACGGATAATAAAGCAATTCCTAAAAATAGAAAATGCTCGTCGGTTTCAGCGCTCCAAACTGATATTGCTTTGTAAATAAAAAATACAGCTGCAAAAAGATAAACGTATTGGGTATATTTTAAATAATTCATATAAATAATTTTTAATTTGCCTGATCAATTTCTCCGGTGATGCTTTGAGAATTTACGATTTTAAAATCTTTGCTAAAATCAATTCCTTCACCATAGGAAACTCCTTTCGGGTCTGTAAATTTAAACTTTTTTTCAGTATAAAACCACTCATTTTTTTGATCGAAATACAATTGAGAAGTTTCTAATACCTGTCCCATTTCATTTGTAATTTTCACATTTCCTTGCAAATCTATTAAGTTGGGTACTTTATAGGATACTGCATAATTTGAAGTAACAAATGTTTTTTTATTATTTACATCAAATAAAGTTACGTTTATCCCTTTTGGAAATTCGGTAAACGGGTAAGTAACCGATGCATAATCTAACATTTTAGGGCTTATCAATATCGATTTTATTCTACCTGAATCGGTATATTTCATATTGAAATCATCGGCTTCACCACTAGGAGCAAATTCAGAAAAATTTTGCTTTTGAACTTCCTTAAAATTACTTTCACAAGATAATTGAGCTATTACCATAAGTAGTAAAAGACCAAAATTTCCGATTTTGAATTTATTGAAAGTCATAATTCAGGACGATTTTAAATCTGAAATAAAATTCAAATTAGAATAATATTAATTCTAATAGTAGCGTCTTTTTTGAAACCATTTATCGTTAAGGGAAAGACCAATGGTGATATTAGTATAATTCTCTTGAACTAAATTAGCTGAAGTAGTTCCTCTTTGTCCATATTCCATACCAATATTAATATTTGAAAATACTCCAATTAGCGGCAACCCTAAACCAGCAGTAGCAGCATATTCTTTTATTGCAGTTTTATTAATTATAAGTCCTGTATTTTCATATCTTAAACCAGCTCTATAAATAATTTTTTCATAATATTTTGAAAAGGAATTATAGTTTGGAATATAAAACCCTCCTAGTGAATATCTTAATGAATTTTCAAAATTTACATTATTAATATCATTGAATCTGTTCCCCATATTACTGCTTTTTTGGAATGTAATTTCCGTTCCAAGCATCCATTTTTTGGTTTGTCCTAACCCAAAACCAAATGAAAATTTTGAAGGTAAAGTAATGTTTGTATTGTCAACATCAACCTCTAAGGACTGAACAAGAATTTCAGCTCCTGACGAAGAATATTGAATGGTCCCGATATTTCTAGAGTTTGTTGAACTTAATTTAGAATCTGTTGAAAACGTTAAGCTTGCAAATCCATTAAGTTTTTTATTAATTTCTGTGTTATAATTAACACCCGCAGTTAAAGTGCTTCCAGTAATGTCGGATAGATTTTTTTCTCTTGAGCCATATTGTAGCCCTTCTATAAATCGTAAAGAATAAGTTTCAATTTTTCCAAAATTATAACTGTAATCTATACCTACACTTAATTTTTTTGACACTGCATATCCAACACCAAAAAACACTTTATTTAACCCTCCAGTGCCTGAAAATTGTTTAATTTGTTGAGGGTATGTAGATGTTGCAGGAATGCTTGATTGAATATAGTAGCCCACTGATGAATAAGGCATTATACCAAAACCAACTCCAAATTTTCCTAAAGGAAGTCCTACGGCTAAATAATCCACTGCCGTTCTTCTGGCTTTTTCATTTTGAGAATTAGTAGCTAAGTCCGTTGTTAAATAGGTCCCGCCAAGAGAAAAGGTAGTTAATTTTAAATTGGTATAAGATGCTGGATTTTGAAAATTCAAGTGAATACTATCAGAATAAATCGTCAATCCTCCCATTGCTCGATTTTCTGCAGTTCCTTTAAATTTTATATCGCCAATTCCATAAAAAGAATAAGGTGAAGAAGTTCCCTGTTGGGCAAATGAAATTAAAGTAAAAAATAAAAAAGCGGGTACTATAAGTTTTTTAATCATTTTTGATTTTGTGTTGAAATGTTTGGTTCAAACTCTCTAAAAGGAAATTTGAATTGGCAAATATGGTATTTTTTAATCGTTTAGCCAAAAATTCTGTGTCTCCACCAGTTAAAATTATAATAAATTTAGGATAAATCGCTTTGTATTGAGAAATAAAACCTTCAATTTCATTAATTAAGCCATTTATTACACCCGAATTTATTGATTCAGAAGTAGAATTTCCTATGAAATGTATTTTTTCGGATTCTAAACCTTGGTCATTTATCGATTCTAATTTCAATAAAGGCAATTTAGCTGTATAATTATGTAACGATTCATATCTCAATCGGATTCCTGGAGAAATTGCACCTCCTAGATAATTATCATTTTCATCAATAAAATCATAAGTGATGCAAGTTCCAGCGTCAACTACCAAACGATTTTGATTGGGGTATTTTAATACGGCGCCACTTGCTAAAATCATTCGGTCAATTCCTAGGGTGTTTGGAGTAGAATAACCATTTTTGAAGGGAAAAGAAAAATCAGATGAAATAAAATGAATGTTTACTTGACTTTCAAATTCTAGAAAGGCATCTTTTAGGATATTCCCTACAGATGCTACAACCATATCTAGGGCATTTTTGTATTTTTTTAAAATAAAATGTAGCTCATTTTGAAGTTCTGTATTACTAAAATCAAACTGTTCTAAAAGGGTATTTCCCTCAAATACAGCTACTTTAACCCTGGTATTTCCGATATCGACAGCTAAAAGCATAATTTGTAATTAGTTGTTGCAAAGGTACGAATTGATTTTTTTTAATAATTGTTTTGTATAAATTAAAATTCGCCCTATATTTGCCCCCGCTAAGCAAGGTACCTTAGCTCAGATGGTAGAGCAATGGACTGAAAATCCATGTGTCCCTGGTTCGATCCCTGGAGGTACCACTTAAACCCTTGATAATCCTTTGATTATTAGGGGTTTTTTGTTATTAATTACTTTATATGCCCTCACTTTTTGTATGTTCTATTATCAAAATCTAAAACCAAATATTATGTAGGTGAAACACATAATATTACGGAGAGGCTTCAGCGTCATAACAATCACACTTACAATAATTCCTTTACTAAAATAGCAGACGATTGGGAAGTCACTTTAACTTTTGAATGTGTAAATAAAACGGATGCGATGTATTTAGAAGCCTTTATCAAAAGAATGAAAAGTAAAGTTTTTATTGAAAAAATCATTCAAAATCCTCAAATTTTAACTGATATATTATCTAAAAATAATGAAATCTATGTGTCACTGTTTCTCCCGAAGCTTCGGGACTGGAGGTATCACAAAAAACATCCCTAATCACTTATAAATCAAGTAGTTAGGGATTTTTTGTATCTTAATATTAAATTAACTTTTAATCGAGTTTAGTTTCTTTTTTAATAAATAAAAACTAATAAAAACTCCAGCAACTAACATCGGAATTAAATAATCGTTTATAGGTGCTACACTGTCCGTGTTTTCAAGATTTCCCGAGGTATTTTGGTCCCCAGGTAATTGTGCTATTGCATTAGAAGTGAATAGAATTATTAAATTATAACCGATAAATTTCAATAAACATTTTTTCATGGTTTCTAAATGTATCTAGTTATTGAATTATTTTTTTTGTGACTTTAAGACCATTAAGAGCTGTAATTTCTATTAGCAAGACTTGGTTTACGGCAGATGTTGTGATTTTAGTTTCTGTGGTGTTAATTTGTTTTTTCTCTACCAGCAAACGTCCTTGTACATCATACACTCGAACTTGCTCCATAACGGTACTTCCTGAATTGATTGAAATATCCCCATTATCATTAAAAACAATCACGTTATTACTTGTAAATTCTGAATTATTAATTCCTAATACTCTTTGGTATACAATTTCAAATCTGGAATTAAAGGTGCCTGCTTCGCTAGCAAATGAGTAACTTCCTAAACTTAAATCAGTAACTGTATTAAGTAAATTGTCTTTAAGGAAAATAGCTTGACCATTGATGAAAAACCCATCTACGTGGTCAATTGCAATAGTGAAATTTCCGGCTACATTGGTTTTAAAACCTAGCGGAACACTATCAGATGTTGAAAAAGGCAACGCGCGACCTTGAATGGCATATTCTTCTGAATTAATTAAAGAAGTTAAAGCTATAGGTGCGTCGTTAATATATTTACCATCAATGGCATTGTCAACGCTTGCTGTTGCTTCTGGCATATAAGCTACCAGAGTTTGACAAATAAATTCTGTAGGCGTGTTTAGATTTAACCAATATCTGTTTCTTTCTTCATTTGTTCTTAAAAAAACTAACGAATTGCTAGAGGTTCTCATAGTATTATTAAAACTTAAAGTAGTAGCAGATGCTCCCGTTTTTACAATAAAGCCTTGACCTACACCTATATTATCTGTTGGGGTTAAACCTCCAGAAGCTGTTCCACCAGCGTTGGTTCTTGTCGCATAAGCTGTGCCATTTGCACCGTTTGTCTTTCTCCAATAATATAAGGTCCCAGAAGTTGAATTTCCATTAATAAAGGAAGCTGCTGAAATAGACGAAGGATAAGGATTTCCTACTGCATAAAATTTATTCGGTGTAAGTCCTGTAAGAGTTATTGTCCCATTATTAGGAACTCCTGTAAAAACACCATTAAAAGTGGTTGGTGTTGATGCAGTCCAAGTATTAGGAGCACGAATTAAATAGCCTGTTGCCGGTGAAAATGACGTGCTTGAAGGGTTTACTTGACTATATAAATTTTGACTAGAATCATAGCTATAAAATCTGTTATCTAGAGTATTTGGCGAAAATGACTTTAAATTCTGTCCTGCCACGGGAGAGCTCCATAATGTATAATCATACAATTGGATGGAAGCGCTGTTTCTTTTTACAACTATACTCCCTGTATTGGTTGCTGAGACATTTGTTTGAACTAAGTTGGCATTGTTTTCTACATTGAATGTACCGTTGTTATTGGTAATTGCTCCGGCTACTGTAATAGTGTGACCATCATTAATAATAAATGATTTAGAAGAATTAACTGTTAAGGTTTTTGCTGTAAATCCTGCGGTATCTCCAGAAGAAGTTGAAGAAAAATTTTCGGCTATTATAGCGTCTAAAGCAACCGATGGTGCTCCATTTGACCAAGTTGTTCCGTTCCAAGTAGAACTATTAAAATAGTTGAATGTTGCTTTATAGTTACTTCCATTATTTGATGCAAATGCAGTTCCGCCACTACAAGTGATGCTTGCATCACTATAAACTTCAATAGTATAATTTCCCTGAATTGTTAACCCAGAAAGTAAGTTGATCGAATTTCCATCACTTTTCCATTTCTGATCTTGGCCAGAACATCCATTATTAAATCCAGAAGAATAGGGTATATTAATATTTGAATAGGAACCCGAAGGGGAAGCTGTCAAATAAATTCTATAATTCAACCTTGTTGAAGTCAAATCGCAACCATAACATTTCCATACATTATGCTCTGCTCCTTTTAAAATTAGAGAATTATTAGGACCATAATTTCCAAGATAAGCAGATTGGAAATCAGGGTTAGAAGTTGTCGCATTTAAATCATAATAATTTACACTACCCCCATTTAATTGTAAAATAATATAAGTGCTATTAAATCCTGCAGATTGAGAATGTGCTTTTCCAAAATTAAAAATAAATAATAAAAGGAATATTAGTCTTCCAATACTTATATATGTTTTCTTCATAAATATTTAATATTAAAACATTTTAAATATAAATTTAGAAAAAAAACGAATCAAAAAACACCATTAATGCAACTACAACGTTTTCGTGTTAATAAATAAATCTAGGCAAAACAAAAAGACCATATGTTTCTACATATGGTCTTAATAAAAACTAACAAATTCAAAAATATTATTGTTTAACTAATTTTAAAGTTGCTTCCCTGTCGTTAGTGTCTGTAATCTTAACTAGGTAAATTCCATTGTTCAACTCGCCTATTTCAAATTGTGATTCACTACTAAAATTGCTTTTAAAATTTTTCACCAATTGTCCAGTCATAGAATAAATTTCAACATTAGTAGAGTTGGCACTTATGGTAAAATAATTCGAAGTTGGATTTGGAGAAAGGCTTATCGTTTTAGTAATTTCATTATCATTAATACTTAAAGCTGCTAATTTATTTCCATAAACAAAGTACTGACCCGCATTAATAGCAATGGGAGCGTTTACATCGGTTACGTTAATACTTGTGTTATCCATCAAATTATACCATGTTCCAGTATACGGAAATGAGGGTACAATAGTTAAATTGGCTACAGAAAAGTTTGCCAATACCACCACATTTTTCAATTGTGTTGACGGCAAAGCATTGTCATAAATGTATATTCTTTGTTTTACATTATTTCCATCAGGACTGATAGCATAACTTCCTTCAAAAACTGGTTCGTTAATTTTTAAAGAGTTCATTTTAGCCCAATCATTATAAATTTTAGCTCTTTCAGCAACTCCTAACCAGTTTCCAGTCCATTGAGGCTGTGGCTTTGTATTTAGTTTACAATCGCCGGGTGTAGGATCAGACTCTGTATTTACAGTTCCATTATTACAATCGTAAATAGAGTTTTGCATACCTAAAGCAGCAAAATGCCAGATCATTTTCGGTCCTGGCACTAATAATGAGGTAGCTCCAATTGCAGACATTCTTCCTAAAGCATTGTTTAAATTTCCAAAAGGAGAGCTAGTTCCGGCAGAATTTCCATAGGCCATTGCGCTATACATTAATCTTTCTTTATCGTGACTCTCTGGATAACCCAACACTCTTTTTCCTAAAAACCCAGTGTGGGCATCACTTCCAATTCTATAAATATCTGCTCCAGTAGCATACCCTTCAATAAGTTGAGTGTAGGCATAGGTCATTTCGCTCCACATCATTACCCCTTTACTTGGTGTTTCGGATAATCGATAATTGGCCCATTCTTTTTCTTCGTTATCTGCACCTAAATGTTCAAAAATAGCATAATGTGTTGGGTCTAAGCTCCAAGAATAATCAGCGTAGTTTTTCAATATATCAACTCTATCTTGTTGATAAGCATTGGTATTGGCCTCGCTACCAGTAGCGTTTTGCGTAAATCCTTTGGTTAAATCCCAACGGAATCCATCAATTTTAAACTCTTCAATCCATTGTTTTACTACGCGCTTTACATACGTTTGAGTACGTGATTGTTGGTGATTAAAATCACTTCCAACACTATAACTATGCGTTGCAACCATGTTAAAATAAGGGCTGTCGGCAGCTGGACCTCCCCAACCATCGCCATCAGGATCGTTCATCCACATTCTGTTCATTGGATTTCTCCCAAAAGCATGGTTTAAGGCCACATCAAGAATTACTGCAATTCCGTTTTGGTGACATAAATCAACAAACTCTTTCATTTTCTCTTTTGGACCATAGAATTTATCTAATGCCATATGAAAAACACTATTATAGCCCCAACTTTCGTTTCCTTCAAATTCCATTACAGGCATTAAATGAATAGCATTTATATTTAGGTTTTTGAAATAATTAATTCTATTAATTAAACCTTGAAAACTTCTTGTTTCATCAAAATCTCTTATCAAAACTTCGTAAACTATTAAATCTTCCTTTTTAGGTTTATTGAAATTGGTTGCTTGCCAATTGTATGGTGCTTCACCGGTTTTTAATACCGTAACTTCTCTTTCTTGACCAGATGGGTAAGTTGGAATATTTGGATAATTTGAAGCTGGAATATACGAATCGTCAAATGGTGACAAAACCAAAGTTGAATAAGGGTCGGCTGTTTTTACTAATACTGGTGAACCTGCAATTGGTGTCATATCTACCACCCAATATTGATAATTGTAATTTGTTCCAGGTGTAAGTCCTGATAATTCTAACCAAAATTTTCCAGAAGTTGGATCTTTTTTCATTGCATAATTTACCGTTGGCTGATAATTATTAAAGCTTCCTGCCACATAAACGAAATCTTTTCCAGGTGCGTCTAAGACCAAAGTTGCTTTAGACGTATCTGAATTATAATTTATTCCATCTACTAAAGTGTTTGAAGGTAATGCTTGATTTACAGTCCCTGGATTAACCATTACATTGAAAAACTTCGACTGAGTTGCTCCGCCCAATGTAATAACCAACTCGTAATTTTGGTTAATTGTAATATTTGAATGAGTATAAGTGTAGGTTGTTGCGCTTGCCAAAGTATTGATACTTACTCCATTTGCTTTTAAGTTATAGCTTGCGTTTCCACCGGTATTGTTGGCAGAAATAGATAGACTTCCTCCTGAGTTTATTACTGTAGTACTATTAAGTGTGGGTTGAACCAATGTGGATTGAAATGCCCCAACATTCAATTCTAAATCTACTGTTTGTGCTGAACCTGAATCACTTCTAAAAACTACATTGATTTTTGTTACTACCCCAGTTGACACCCCATAATAACCAAGAATGGCTGGAGTTAAAATTAATTTATATATATTTCCAGAAACTAATGTCAATGCGGGTTGAGTGGTATTATTTCCCCAACTTCCAATTACATTTGACCAAGCGGTTCCATTTAAAGTAACGCCAGTATGCGCGTATATAGTTCCCGTGTAAGCAGCAAGTCCAGTTCCAGTTTTATCAAATAAAATAGTTGCCGATTGATTGGATTCAGGTGTTACTCCGCCTTGCCAAGAGACTTGAGTAAACCCTAGGGTACTAATAAAACAAAAAATAAAGTAGATTTTTTTCATGATATTAAAATATTTTAAAAAAGGGCTTTCAATAGAAAGCCCTTTTTATATAAAATAATAATAAATTATTGGATTGTGTAAGTGTAAACTCTTGGGTTACTTAAGTCTAAAGTAATTGTTTTTGTTCCTGCTGGAGTACTGATGTTAGTTCCACCTTCGTCAAGTGAACCATCAGCTCCTGTATCTCCATAATTTAATGTCCAGTTTCCATTAGCTCTAAATTTCATTCCGTCATTTGGAGCAGATTGAGCAGATAACGTTACTGTTACAGTCCATTTTCTTGTAGTTGGATTGTAAGTCATTGGAGTATCAGTTCCCCAACCACCTGGAGTACCGTTTCCGATAATAGCCCATGTTGTTCTTTCTTGGGAATATGTCAGTAAAGCTGTATTTGCTTTCAATCTATAGTAACCTGCAGGTACAGCGTTACAATTTACTTCGTTTGTTAATTTTAATTTGTTAGTGAATGTTCCGTCATCACCCCAGTCGTCATTACCCCAATTGAAGTTACCAGCGTTATCTGGAGCAACAAACTTAAATTCACCATCTAACCAAATATAACCTTCATAGTTAGTTTGTCCGTAACCAGCAGATGCCAACTTAGCAGCCGTTCCTGGAGACCATCCTTGGTGATTTCCTGGTACTGCAATAGTTGGTAAAGCAGTTGTGTAAGGTGTAATCAACACGTTAATAGTGTTTGAATATTGAACTACGCTTCCTACATTAGCTTTTACACGAACATCAATACTTCCTTGCGTGAAAGGTCTTAAACCTGCAGAAAGAACTGCCCCGTTTAAATCAGCAACGCTCCAAGTAAGGTTAGTTGTATTAGTAGTTCCTGCAGCAGTCACTGTTGCAAAACTTGTTCCTGTAACAGCAATTTGAACTGTATAGGTAACTTGTGTTGGAGTTGTAAAATCAGCAGCACTCCAAGTCAATGTTAAGGCAGGGTTAGTACCTAATGCAGGAGTTAATACTGTTGAAGTTCCTGTTAAAGGTGTTTTAATGGTAAAACTCCCTTGCGCCTGAGCTAATTGGTAATTTTGTTCGTCTGAACAAGATCCTAAAGTTGCAAATACTATTGCAGCTATGATAATTTTAAATGTATTTTTCATTTTAAAGTAGTTGATTTATTAAACTTATTTTTAGTAACCTGTGTTTTGAGTTAAATTTGGATTAGCAGCGATACTTTCAGCTGGTAAAGGATATAAATTATAGAATGCAGGAATCGCAATTCCAGTTACTCCATTTCCTTTCCATGCCCAGTTGTAACTTCCTCCTGTAAATTTACCAAAACGAATTAAATCTTGTCTTCTATGAGCTTCCCAGTGTAATTCTCTTAAACGCTCATCTAAAATAAAATCTAAAGTTAAATTACCAGCTGCAATAGTTTGTCCGTTAGCTCTTGTTCTTAAAGAGTTAACATATCCCAAAGCATCTGTTGCAGTAACTCCTGTTGCTCCTCTTAATTGACATTCCGATAGCATTAAATAAACGTCTGCTAAACGGAACAATGGAAAATCAGTATCTACAAATCCTTGGTCAGAACCATTCGCTCCTGTAGAAGTTTTATTAGTAAATTTTGTAATAACATAACCACTATCTCTATCAGAAATTGTTGTAATAATAGGATTTCTACCTGCAGTGATTAAAGTTTTTCTAGCATCATTTGCAAATGAAGCATCCGCAAATTTATCTCCAAATTCTTTTCTAACGCGTAGAGCTCCACCCCATCCACCTACACCTAGGTAAGCTCCATTTCCTTCTATTGACCCAACTTCACCGTTGATGATTACTGTTGTTGGACCATAGTTTTGAGTAGTTCTACCATCAGATTGTATAGGAAAGATGATTTCGTTTTTAGCACTGTTAGTGTTACTATCAGCCATAAAATTATGTCTGTAGCTTGTTGCTAATGAATATCCACCTGCAACAATTTTATTACAATAGGTAACACATTCATTGTATTTAGCTACACCAAAATAACTTTGATTGTTTAAATACATTTTAGCTAGAATCATCCAAGCTAAACCTTTATCTGCTCTACCAAATTCATTGGCTCTTGCATTTGCTAAATTAGAATCGTTTTCTAAAGCCAACAGTTCAGATTGAATAAAATTGAATAATTGTTGTCTGTCATATTGTGGCCCTCTGTAATCTCCTACTGGATCATTTTCGGTCACAAATGCCGCTTTTCCAAACATATCCATAATATGGTAGTAAGCTAAAGCTCTAAGCACTCTAACCTCAGCACGGTATTTTTGAACATTCGCTTTAGTAGCAGCAGAAACGCCTCTAGAATTCAATTTTTCGTCTGTGGTTTGTCTTAAATATTCATTTACTAATGCTACTTGGAACATCGCTCTACCATACATTCCTCTGAATATTGGGTTAGAAGCTGTCCAGTTAGTTCTTTGAATATCTGCAGTTCCTGGGTCATTTTCGTACGACCAGATTACTTCGTCTGTTGATAAATCTTGCATGTACCAAAGACATCTTCCATACTGGCTAGTACCAGCATCGATTCCCGAAATATTTGATGATCCAGCGCCTGTTGTTCCTGTTAATGATAAATTACCATAAACTCCCGCCAAGCCTTGTTTATAAGAAGCTTCAGTAGCGAAGAAATCATCAGATAAAAATAGATCATCATCTTTTGGCACGGTATTCAAATCGTTTGTACAAGAAAGTACAGACAATGCCACCGCTAAATAAGATAATTTAAATAGATTTTTCATTTTTTTCTGTTTTAAAATTTAATATTAGCTCCAAATAAAAGCGTTCTTGGTCTTGGATAAATTGTATTATCGATACCATTATTAGTAATCTCAGGATCTAATCCACTGTATTTTGTTAATACAAATGCATTTTGAACACCTGCACTAATACGTAAACTAGCTTTTCCATCTAACCATTTTGGAAAACTGTATCCAAGGGTTACATTGTCCATTCTTAAGAAAGAAGCATTTTCGATATAAATATCAGATTGCGTTCCTAAACTTCCAGGTTGAATAAAATTAGTATCCAAAACTGAAGTTGGTACATTTCCTAATACGGTATTGTTTTGAACTAAACTATAGTAAGCACTTACTGAATTGATGTTGTTGTAAATATGATTACCCAAACTTGCTCTCATGTTAAATGAGAAATCCAAGTTTTTATAATTAAAATTAGAAGCAAATCCGAAAGTCATGTTTGGATCTCCGTTGTATTTAATGTATCTATCACTATTGTTTACAATTCCATCTCCATTAATATCAGCATACGCTCCTTGAATTGGTCTTCCGTTTACATCGTACAATTGTTTGAACACATAAAATGAATTTGGAGTATATCCTTGGCTATGAATTTGGATTGTTCCACCTGTTCCACCACCAATACCACCTGTTAAAATATCTGAATTTAAAGCCAATTCGTCAATTCTTCTTTCAAATTTAGTAGCATTAAAATTCACATTCCAGTTAAAATTGGTAGATTTAACTATCGCAGCATTCAAGGTAACTTCCACCCCTTTTGAACTTAAACTTCCAATGTTTTGGAAACCTGCATTACTAAAGTTAGATCCATCAGAAATAGCTGCATAAGACAATAAGTTTTTAGAAACTTTAGAGAATGCTTCAACGCTTCCTGTCAATCTATTATTAAAGAATCCAAAATCCAAACCTACGTTCATAGTGGTAGTCTCTTCCCATTTAATGTTAACATTTCTAAAATTTGGAACTGCAACTGAATAAGGAACTGTACCAAACACATATTGTGAATTACTATTTCCTGTTGAATATGGCTCTAAATATAAAAATCTAGCATCGCCCATTTCTTGTTGACCAGTAACACCCCATCCCAAACGCAATTTCAAATCGCTAAATAATTTTGAGCTTTTTAAGAACGATTCTTCTTTTAACTTCCAAGCTAATGCTGCAGAAGGGAAATTACCCCAACGATTCTCTGGACTAAATACTGAAGAACCGTCTCTTCTATACGTTAAGGTCATTAAGTATTTATCCTTAAAAGTCAAATTGGTTCTTCCAAAGAAACTCACTAATACTTGGTCTCCATAAGTAGTAACATCTGGAGCTTCTGCATTTGGATTTAATACGTTAAAACTATTATAACTTTCTCTTTGGAATTTTTGATAAGAATAACCTGCAGTAGCTTCAACAGCTAAAGAAGAAAAAGATTTATTATAAACTAAGTAACTATCAAACAATCTATTTGTTTTAGTTTCAGATTGAGTTTCATTAACACCTCTTAATACATTATTAACGTAAGCTGATCTACTATTTCTATCAACCGTTTTTAATCGATCTCCAGTACTGTTGTCATATCCTACATTAACTACGGCTCTTACTTGTGGAAAGAAAGGTAACTTGTAATCCAATTCTAAATTTCCATAGGTTCTTTTGTAAGTACCATGATCGTGCGTTTGCATTAGTTGAGCAACTGGATTCCATGGTCCATTTGTTATTGGAGCACCATTTGGAGTTGCTAAATACTCAAAATATCCACCATAATTAGTATTTGCAGGAGCATATACCGGCTGCGTAGGGTCAAAACGAATTGCAGAACCTTCTACTCCATCAGCAAATCTATTTTTTTCATTTGAATAGTTAGCATTCAATCTCACTTTTAAATTGTCTTTCAAAAAGCTAGGGTTCATAGCTAAACCAACTGTATTTCTTTCAAATTGATTTGTTAAACGCAATCCTTCTTGATACGTTTTACCCAAAGTTAAACGAGATGGTATTTTATTAAACAAACTTCCTTTAACGGTTAATGATTGGTCAACCATTTCAGCAGTCTTGTATATTTCATCTTGCCAGTTGGTATTTGCAGTTCCTAGTAAGTTTGGTAAATTAACCCCTGTACTTGGATCAGCTGCTACAATTTGATTTTGTCTAACTCGTACAATATTTCTGTATTCGTCAGCACTAAATACACTTACTTGGTTTACTTTTTTACCAATACCCAATTGGAAGTTATACTCAACTTCAAGATTTTTTCCTCCTTTTTTAGTAGTAATAATAATAACCCCGTTAGAAGCTCTAGAACCATAAATTGCAGTTGCAGAAGCATCTTTTAATACAGTAATAGATTCAATAGTTGCAGGGTTAATTGAAGAAATAATTGAAGTTGCTCCAACTGAAGTGTTATTATCAACTGGTAAACCATCAATTACAATCAACGGATTGTTACTTGCACTCAAAGAAGCTCCTCCACGAATTCTAATTTCAGATCCTGAACCAGGAGCACCACTAGTATTAATAGAAAGACCCGCTACTCTACCGTTTAATAAATTTTCGGCAGTTACGTTGGCTCCTTTGTTAAAGTCTTTCGTAGTCACGGTAGTAATAGACCCTGTAGCGTCTTTTTTCTTCACTGTACCATATCCTACTTGAACTACAACTTCATTAAGCAAGTTTGCATCTTCTTGAAGACTAACGCTAATTGAAGTTTGATTGGAATAGACAATTGTTTCGGATTTAAATCCAATAAATGAAAAAACGATTTTGTCGCCTTTCACTACTTTTGACAATTGAAATTTTCCATCGAAATCCGTGGCAACACCTTTAGATGAGCCTGATACTACTACATTTACCCCTGGTAAAGGTTGCCCTGATGTTTTATCAAGCACAACTCCGCTTAAAGTACTCTGAGCCAGAACACTAAACGGAAGTAGTAAGAATAAAAATAACAACTTTTTGTAAATTGTTTTCATACATTTTGTTTAAGTTAAAAATTGGTTTTTTTGCTTATATTTATACTTCGAATAATAAATTTATACATTATTTAACAACTTCAAAATAAAAACTTAAAATTAGGGTTACGAAAACGTGATAGTGTTGAAAAGTTTATTGATTACATGTCAAATTTATCCTAATTTTACACATAATTTAAAAAAAAGTAGACATAATTATCAAATATAAATTTATCATTTTCTCATGAAGAAAAAAATTACTTTAAAACAAATTGCTAGGGAGCTCGATGTCTCTATCTCAACCGTATCAAAATCATTACGTAATAGCTTGGAAATCAGTGAAGATACAAGACAAAAAGTACAAGCTTTTGCAAAATTTTATAATTACAAACCAAATAATATCGCTTTAAGTCTAAAAAACAGAAAGACTAAAACCATTTGCATTATTATTCCTGAAATTATTCATCACTTTTTTACCACCATAATTAGTGGTGTAGAACATGTTGCCAATCAAAATGGATACAATGTGATCATTTGTCTATCGGACGAATCATTTGACAAAGAAGTAATCAATATGGAAATGCTGGCCAATGGAAATATAGATGGATTTATCATGTCGTTATCCAAAGAAACCCAACAAAAAAAAGACTTTCACCATATTACCGAAGTAATTAATCAAGGAATGCCGGTAGTAATGTTTGACCGAGTTACAAATGATATCCTTTGCGATAAAGTAATAATAAACGATCATTTAGCTGCTTTTAATGCCACTCAATTTTTCATCGATAAAGGCCTAAAAAAAATTGCTTTAATAACCACAGTTGACTACGTAAGTGTTGGAAAATTGAGAACTGAAGGCTATAGTAATGCCTTAAAAAACAATGACATCAAAGTAGATGAAAGCCTAATAATTCGAATAGAAGATACAGAACATTATGAAGATTCTATTGAACAATTATTGAAAACAAAATCTCCCGAAGCGATTTTTGCGGTTAATGAATTATTTGCGGTTACAGCAATAAAAGTAGCTACTCGGTTAGGAATTAAAATCCCTGAAGAATTATCAATTATTGGATTTACAGATGGTTTAATTTCTAAATATTCCTCTCCAAGTATTACTACAGTGGGTCAAGATGGTGTTAAGATGGGCGCAAAAGCTGCCAAAATGCTAATCGATAGATTGGAAGCCGAAGACATAGAAAATGAAGAAGGCGAAATTGAAGAACACTACCGAACTGAAGTTATTGAAACCGAATTAGTAGAAAGAGAATCAACAAAATCATAATAAATTACTCCAATTTATTTTTATTTTAAAAAAAATTATATATTTACGCCATATTATCAAAGCTTATATTTTTACTTCGAAAATTTAAAATAAGTTTTGATAAGCAAAGCGCTTATCGTTCAAATCATTTTTATAAAACGATAATGGAAAAGCGTAAATTAAGTTTCTGGGAAATTTGGAACATGAGTTTTGGTTTCTTAGGAATACAATTTGGTTTTGCTTTACAAGGAGGATTCATGTCTCGAATTTTCCAAACTCTAGGAGCAGAACAAGATGCAATACCAATGCTATGGATTGCAGCCCCACTTACAGGCCTAATTGTTCAACCAATAATTGGCTATTTATCCGATAATACTTGGCATCCAAAATTTGGAAGACGCAAACCGTTCTTTCTAATTGGTGCAATTTTGAGCACTTTAGCATTGTTTTTAGTGCCTAATTCACCAACTTTATGGATTGCATCAGGATTATTGTGGGTTTTAGACGCTTCCATTAATATCAGTATGGAACCTTTTAGAGCGCTTGTTGCCGACAAACTTCCTAATTCTCAAAGATCTTACGGATTTGTAATGCAAACATTAATAATCGGAATTGGAACTTGGATTGCCAGTAATTTACCTTGGATGTTAGATCAATTTGGTGTTCCGAATGAAGCAGAAGCAGGTGTATTACCAATGTCTGTAAAAGTGGGATTTGCAATTGGGGCATTTGTATTTATTGCGAGTATACTTTATACCATTTTTACCACTAAAGAATATCCTCCAGAAGATATTTCCGTTTTTGAAAAAGAAAAAAAACAAGCTAATTTTTTTAAGGATATTTCTATAAGTTTAAAAGGAATGCCTTCCACTATGAAAAAATTGGGATTAATCCAGTTTTTCAGTTGGTTTGCATTTTTTACCATGTGGAGTATGGCTACGCCAGCATTAACAGAATATGTTTATAAAGCACCTGCACCAATTGAAAAAAATTATGATTTATCCAAAAAAGGAGACGCAGAAGCTTTTGATATAGCCAATGGCAAATACCAAGATGCCGCAAATCTAGTAGGTTCTTCAATGGGAGTTTATGGATTGTCATCGATGGCATTTGCATTATTGCTAACATTTTACACTGCAAAAAGAAAAATTAACAGAAAATACATTCACAGCGTTTCCTTATTATTAGGTGGCCTTGGATTTATAATGATGTTTTATTCTAAACCAGAAACCTTAATTTATTCCTTTATTTTAATAGGAATTTCATGGGGAAGCATTTTATCCATGCCGTATGCCATGTTATCAAGCGCTGTAGACCCTAAGAAAATGGGAACTATGATGGGTTTATTTAATATGTTTATTGTAATTCCACAAATCGTTGCAGCCCTAGGGGGAATCAATTTACTTTATAAACTTATAGGTAATGATTCAATTCACGCAATGACATTGGCAGGAATTTCTTTGGTTTTAGGTGGAATTAGTACCTTATTAATTACAGATAAAAACGCCATTACAGATTAAAGAATACCATGAATAAGAAAGCCTTTATTTTCGATTTAGATGGAGTTATTGTTGACACTGCCAGATATCATTTTATAGCTTGGCAGCAAATAGCAAGCCAATTGGGAATCGAATTTACATTACATGACAATGAACTTTTAAAAGGAGTGAGCCGAGTTCGATCACTTGATATAATTTTAGAATTAGGAAAAGTGACTGCTTCACAAGAAGACAAAAACAAATGGTTGATTCAAAAAAATGAAACCTATTTATCCTATTTAGTAACAATGGATGAAAGGGAATTGTTGCCGGGAATACTCCCAATTTTGAAATTTTTGAAAGCAAACAATCAGAAGATTGCTTTAGGATCTGCGAGTAAAAACGCAAGACCTATATTAGAAAAAACAGGAATATTGAATTATTTCGACGCAATTGTAGATGGAAATGATGTTACAAATGCAAAACCTGATCCTGAGGTTTTTTTGCAAGCAGCAAGAAAATTAGGGATTGAAAATGAAAATTCGATTGTTTTTGAAGATTCTGTAGCTGGAATTCAAGCTGCCAATTCTGCAAAGATGATCAGTATTGGAATTGGCGAAAAAGAAATCCTCTTTGAAGCCAATTATATTTTTGAAGATTCTACTCAAATAGGAACAGAATTTATCAAGAAGTTAATTAATTAAAAGATTCAATGATTGAATAATTAAAAAATTTAGAAAATAGAATCTTTAAATTTTGAATTTTTCAATCTGTAAATAAAAAAAAATGAACCAAGATTATATAAAGCCAAACAATTGGTCAATTATAGAAGAAGGATTTGACAAAAACAGCGTAAAATCCTCTGAAAGCCTTTTCAGTATTGGAAATGGAGCAATGGGACAACGCGCTAATTTTGAAGAAAAATATACCGGAAAAACATTCCAAGGAAGTTATATTGCAGGTATTTATTACCCTGACAAAACAAAAGTAGGATGGTGGAAAAATGGCTATCCTGAATATTTTGCAAAAGTGCTAAATGCTCCAAATTGGATTGGAATTGATATTGAAATTAATGGTGAAAATCTAGATTTAAATACTTGTAAAGCAGTCAATAATTTCCGTAGAGAATTAAATATGAAAGAAGGTTGGTACAACCGCTCTTTTGAAGCTACTTTGCAAAATGACACTGAAATTTCAGTTAATATTCGTCGATTTCTATCTTTAGATTTAGATGAATTAGGTGTTATTAAATATCAGATTACACCTCTAAATAAAGACTCAAAAATTGTTTTTAAACCCTATATAGACGCTGGAGTTACCAATGAAGATGCCAACTGGGAAGAAAAATTCTGGGAACCATTATCGGTAAAAAATTCTGGAAATGCAGGATTTGTAACAGCGAAAACTTTTAAAACACATTTTATTGCGACTACATTTATGCAAAATAACATTTTCATAAATGACAATAATCAAAATGCTATTCCGGATAACAATCATTCTGATTCAGAGAAAATTCAGTTTGATTATATTGTAAATGCGAATAAAGGTGACATTGTATCTATTGAAAAACTAGGCGGATATACAGTTTCTTTAAATCACATTGATACAGAAAGTGCCGCAGTAAATGTTATTAATAATGCTCAATCTATTGGTTACAACCAATTATTAGAAAAACAAATTCAAGCTTGGGCTAAAATTTGGGAAATGTCCGACATCACAATTGACGGTGATATCAAAGCACAACAAGGAATTCGTTTCAACATTTTTCAGTTAAACCAAACCTATTTAGGAAAAGATTCTCGATTGAATATCGGGCCAAAAGGTTTCACAGGTGAAAAATACGGAGGTTCTACTTATTGGGACACCGAGGCCTATTGCATTCCTTTTTATATGGCTACAAAAGATCAAAATGTAGCTCGAAATTTATTGACCTATCGTTACAATCAATTGGATAAAGCAATTGAAAATGCAGCAAAATTAGGGTTTACCAATAGTGCAGCTTTGTATCCAATGGTAACCATGAACGGGGAAGAATGCCATAACGAATGGGAAATTACATTTGAAGAAATTCATAGAAATGGAGCAATCGCCTTTGCAATTTTCAACTACCATCGATTTACCGGTGACTATTCATATATTCCTGAAAAAGGATTGGAAGTTTTGATTGGAATTGCTCGTTTCTGGCACCAAAGAGCTACTTTTTCAACAAGTAAAAATCAATTTGTAATTCTTGGCGTAACTGGTCCAAATGAATATGAAAATAACGTAAATAATAATTTCTACACCAATTATATTGCAAAATGGTGCTTGGATTATACCTACGAGCAAATTCAAAAAGTGGCGCTGGAATACCCTTCAGATCATAAAAGAATTTCAGAAAAAGTAGCTATTTCAGATGCTGAATTGCAATCATGGAAAAAAGTTGCCGACAATATGTATTTTCCATTTTCGGAAGAATTAAATGTTTTCTTACAACAAGACGGATTTTTAGATAAAGAATTAGTTAGGGTTTCTGACCTTGATAAAAGCCAAAGACCTATAAATCAAAAATGGTCTTGGGATAGAATATTACGTTCGCCTTACATCAAACAAGCCGATGTTTTGCAGTGTTTTTACTTCTTTGAAGATCATTTCTCGAAAGAAGAATTACAAAGAAATTTTGAATTTTATGAATCTTTTACCGTTCATGAAAGTTCACTTTCTCCCTGCGTTCACTCTATTCAAGCTGCAGTTTTAGACAAAATGGACATGGCTTACACCTTCTATTTAAGAACTTCAAGATTGGATTTAGACGATTACAATAAAGAAGTGGAAGAAGGCTGTCACATCACATCGATGGCGGGAACATGGATGAGTATCGTAGAAGGTTTTGGCGGAATGCGGGTGAAAAATCATGCATTACATTTTGCTCCTAAAATTCCAAAAGAATGGAATGGATATTCTTTCAAAATCAATTTCAGAAATCAAATTCTGAAAGTTACCATTAACCAATCTGAAACTAAATTTTCATTAGAAGGAAATCAAAGTATTTCCGTTTTTGTTAATGGAAAAGAAGTCGTTGTAGAGCCAAATAATTTAATAACAGTATAATTTATATCAAATGAAAAAATTAATTCAAGTCCTTTTTGTCTTATTAATCTCCATAAATAGTAGTTTCGCTCAAGAATTGAAATCGCCAAACGGGCAATTTTCAATGACCTTTTCATTATTACAAGATGGAACGCCAACTTATGAATTATCCTATAAAAATAAGTCAATTATTAAATCTAGTAAATTAGGATTTGAACTTAAAAATGATAAAAACTCGTTATTAAATGGTTTTGTTATTACAAATTCAAAAACGGCAACTTTCGATGAAACTTGGACACCGGTTTGGGGTGAAGTTGCGCAAATTAGAAATCATTACAATGAATTAGCGGTAACTTTAAATCAAAAGGCAACTGATAGATTATTGGTAATCCGTTTCCGTTTATTTGATGATGGACTAGGATTTAGATACGAATTTCCAGAACAAAAAAATCTAGTTTATTTTGTAATAAAAGAAGAAAGAACACAATTTGCAATGACAGGAAATCATACTGCAAATTGGATTTCTGGAGATTATGACACTCAAGAATACGATTATACCACTTCTAAATTATCAGAAATTCGAAATTTATCAAGTAAAAATAGATCCGAAAATGCTTCTCAAACTTGGTTTTCAGACACGGGAGTTCAAACGGCTTTAATGATGAAAACTGCTGAAGGGATTTACATCAATTTGCACGAAGCGGCATTGATCAATTATTCTCTAATGAACTTAAATTTGGATGATAAAAACATGATTTTCGAATCGTGGTTAACACCAGACGCTAAAGGCGATAAAGGCCATATTCAGAGTCCAAGTAATTCTCCATGGAGAACAATTATCGTTAGTGATGACGCTCGTGAAATTTTATCTTCAAAAATGACATTAAACCTAAATGATCCTTGTAAAATTGAAGATACTTCCTGGATTAAGCCTGTAAAATATGTTGGCGTTTGGTGGGAAATGATAACCGGGAAAAGTTCTTGGTCTTATACCAACGACTTTCCTGCAATTCAATTAGGCGTTACTGATTATTCGAAAGCGAAACCAAATTCAACTCACGCTGCCAATACTAATCATGTAAAAGAATACATTGATTTTGCTGCGAAAAATGGATTCGATGGCGTTTTAGTTGAAGGCTGGAATGAAGGTTGGGAAGACTGGTTTGGACACGAAAAAGATTATGTTTTTGATTTTCTAACTCCTTATCCAGATTTTGATGTAAAAGGAATTCACGATTATGCAAAATCAAAAGGGGTGAAAATGATCATGCACCATGAAACTTCAGGTTCTACAAGAAATTACGAGCGTCATATGGACAAAGCTTTTAAATTCATGAAAGACAACGGTTACGACGCTGTGAAAAGCGGTTATGTGGGAAATATATTGCCTGTTGGCGAACACCATTATAGTCAATCGATAATCAATCATTACCAATATGTAATTGAGAAAGCGGCCGATTATAAAATTATGGTTAACGCTCACGAAGCGGTTCGTCCTACTGGAATATGCAGAACTTATCCAAATATGATTGGAAATGAAGCAGCTCGTGGAACAGAATTTCAAGCTTTTGGGGGTTCAAAACCAAACCACGTAACTATTTTGCCATTCACAAGATTAATCGGTGGGCCAATGGATTATACTCCAGGAATATTTGAAATGGATATTAAAAAATTCAGTCTTAATAACAATTCACATGTCAATAGCACTTTGGCAAATCAATTGGCTTTATACGTTACCATGTATAGCCCGTTGCAAATGGCGGCTGATTTAATAGAACATTACAACCAGTTTCCTGATGCATTTCAATTCATTAAAGACGTTGCAATTGATTGGGAAAATAGTATTTACCTAGAAGCTGAACCAGGAGATTATATTACGGTTGCCAGAAAAGCGAAAGGAACTAACAATTGGTTTATTGGTAATGTAAATGGAGAAACTCCAAGGACATCAAACATTAAATTGGACTTTTTAGACAAAGGAAAAAAATACACTGCAACTATTTATGCTGATGGAAAAGATGCCCATTACAAAACCAACCCACAATCGTATGTTATTCGTAAAATGAAAGTTACCAATACTACAAAAATATCGCAATTGTCTGCAGCTGGTGGAGGTTACGCAATTAGCATAATTGAAAATAAATAATTTATCATGAAAAAAATCATTTTAGGCTTCGCATTACTATTCAATTTATTATCCTTCGGACAAATAGACAGAGTTGAACCTCCGTTTTGGTGGAGCGATATGAATTTATCCGAAGTTCAAATTATGTTTTATGGGAAAAATATCAACCAAAATGAAATTTCAGTTTCAAATGGATTGACTATAAAAAGTATCCAAAAAACAGAAAATCCAAATTACTTATTTGTTACCATTGATACTAAAAATGTAGCAGCACAAGAATTTGTATTTACATTCAAAAATGGTAATAAATCATTTACTCAAAACTATTCCCTTAAAGCAAGAAGAGAAAATTCGAAATACAGAAAAAGCTACGATTCTTCGGATGTGATTTATCTAATTATGCCGGATCGTTTTGCAAATGGAAATCCGAACAACGACAATTCAAAATCTACGAAAGAAATTTCAAATCGTTCTCTTCCAGGTGGAAGACACGGAGGTGATATTCAAGGATTAATAAAAAACCTTGATTACATTAAGGAATTAGGAGCAACAGCAGTTTGGCCAACGCCACTTTGCGAAGACAATGACGAAAATTATTCTTACCACGGTTACGCTCAATCTGACGTTTATAAAATTGATCCACGTTATGGAACCAATGAAGAATACGTTAAATTAAGTGCGGAATTGCACCAACGTGGAATGAAAAATATCATGGATTATGTGACGAATCACTGGGGATGGAAGCACTGGATGTACAATGATTTACCAACTTACAATTGGATTCATCAATTTCCTGGATATTCTCAGTCTAATTATAGAATGACAACGCAGTTTGATAAAAATGCTTCGAAAATTGACTCAAAACAGTGCATGGACGGATGGTTTGTTCCCTCTATGCCCGATTTAAATCAATCGAATCCATTAGTTTTAAATTACTTAACTCAAAATGCAATTTGGTGGATT
>Ga0102879_1000001_pt1 | contig 186169 bp, 157 predicted proteins | sample Colrivmet1548B02_FD_78187 | JGI IMG/M metagenome (GOLD analysis project Ga0102879, IMG submission 78187) | Estuarine microbial communities from the Columbia River estuary - metaG 1548B-02 | ecosystem: Environmental > Aquatic > Marine > Intertidal zone > Estuary | place: USA: Columbia River... | reverse complement strand
TGTTTGAATTTTTGCCACAAATTAATCGTATTGTATTCTTCCATAGATCGAAGAAATTGCGCTTTGTATTTTCGTTCAAATTCTAAAATTAAGAACGATTTTTTGCCTGTTTCATGGTCTTTACCTCCAGCTTGCCAATACAAATGTTCTAAAGCATGTTCGTAGGGAGTATTTCTATCTATTGAAGCTCTAAAACGATAATCAATTAAATTGATTAAATCGGTAGAGGCAAACTCAATTAGGCGATATTGGGCGCTTTGAAATCCACTTGCGGGTGTTAAAGTGTTTCTGAATTTCATGTATTGATCTACTTCCATTCCGTCACCCATAATGTCAAACGAAGTTGTAAGCATATCAAAATAGCGACTAATTCTCATTAATCTTTCCGTGAAAAAGGCGGTTTTTAAATTATCATTTTTAGAAATTTGTTCTATTTCCCACAAAATCATTTTAAACAATAATTCGTTTACTTGATGGTACATGATAAAAACCATTTCATCAGGAAGCGTTGTTCTTTGAACTTGAAGATTTAAAAGAGCGTCGGTTTGGATATAATCCCAATAAGTAATTGGTTTGGACCAAAGTAATCCTTCTAAATGAGTTTCTGTTTTTTGATTAATCTGTTGAAATTTATCTTCTAATTTTTGAAGGATTTCATTTGAAATATTTTGGTTTTTCATTCTTAATTTACTTTAATTGTAAAGGAATTTTTCAATCCTTTAAAGCCATCTAAATCTGCTTTTATAGATCCTACAGTTAAACTTGCTTGAATTCTAATTGGGACTTTATTGTCATCATCTGAAATCCAAACGGTAAGCGCTTCTTGCTCTTTAAAAACTCGCCCCGATTGAACTAGTGGACGGAAAATCATTGTTGGGATTACTCCAAATTTTGTATCGATATCTTCTCGACCAATAAATTTAAGTCTAAATTTTGTAGTTTCCTCATCAAAAAACATATCAATTGCTACTGATTCGCCCACTTTTAACTTATTAATGGTTGGGTAATTTCTCAGATAATAAAAAGTAGAAACAATGTCTTGAGTATTATTTGGGATTACAAATGTTTTTTCGGTTTTGTTTTCATAATCTTTAACTAAAACTCGATCTGAAGCTTGATTGAAAAATCCTTCTTGGTTTTTGGTATAGCCCCCTTCATTTATTTTTCGGATGTATTTATATGGGTTTCCTGTAACTTTATCAAAATAGCTTTCATATAAATCGTCTACTTTAAAAAAGAATCTTGACATTCCTGTAGAATATCCTTTACCGATAACATGATAGACTTTTTTATTGTTTATAACTCCGTCTTGAACTTCGAGTGTTGCGTAACCAGCATTAATTAAGCCGTAGTGGACTCTGAACTTAAACCACTCGCCAGATTGAAAGGCGTCTTCACGTTGTGTGTCAAAACTAAATAGGAGAGGAAATATTAGGAGGATTACAAGTTTTTTCATGATTATGGTTTTTATATTAATTGCCTATACAATATTTGTTCCAAATGTAATAAAAACAAAAAAACCCAATCAAAAAATGACTGAGTTTTTATGCTATTAAACAACCAAAAAATTATAAATTATGAAAATTTATACAAAAATGAGGAAACCACTCCTTATTTCTTAGTACAAAGATATTCAAAATGTTGAATTATAATTAACAAAAAATGAACTTTAACATTTATTTTGCAAAGATAATTCTCTTTCGGTCGATTTCTTTATGAAAAATTTAAGAAAATCTTTATTATTTATAATGTTCCTCTTAAAGATTGTTCTCTTTCAATAGATTCAAAAAGCGCTTTAAAATTCCCTGCTCCAAATCCTTTTGCTCCCATTCTTTGAATTATTTCAAAGAATAAAGTTGGTCGGTCTTGAACGGGTTTGGTAAAAATTTGTAATAAATAGCCGTCCTCGTCGGCATCAACCATGATGGCTAATTTTTCAATGGCGTTTAAATCTTCTTTCATCATGTCCATATGAACTCCTAATCTATCGGGAATTGCTTGGTAATATGCATGAGGTGGCGCAGATAAAAATTCCACTCCACGTTCTTTCAATTGAGATACCGTTTTGATAATATCATCGGTAGCAATGGCAATGTGTTGGACTCCTGGACCGCCATAAAAATCTAAGTATTCTTCAATTTGAGAACGTTTTTTTCCTTCTGCAGGTTCGTTGATTGGGAATTTAATTCGACCATTTCCGTTGGACATCACTTTACTCATTAAAGCGGAATATTCGGTGTGAATTTGTTTATCATCAAAAGACAAGAAATTTACAAATCCCATTACGTCTTCGTAGAATTTTACCCAAGTATTCATTTCATTCCAACCTACATTTCCTACCATGTGATCAATGTATTTCAATCCAACCGCTTCAGGATTGTAATCGGATTTCCATTCTTTATAACCAGGTAAGAAAATTCCGTTGTAGTTTTTTCTTTCTACAAATAGGTGAACGGTTTCGCCATAAGTATAGATTCCTGAACGAACTACTTCTCCAAATTCATCTTTTTCAACTGTGGGTTCCATGAATGAACGTGCACCACGTTTCATAGTTTCTTCATAAGCGCTAGTAGCGTCTTCAACCCAAAGGGCAACAATTTTCACGCCGTCACCATGTTTTCTTAAATGGTCGTTTATGGGTGAGTTTTCGTTTAAAGGAGTGGTTAAAACCAATCTGATTTTGTCTTGCTTTAACACATAGGAAGTTCTATCTCGAACGCCAGTTTCTAATCCGGCGTAGGCCAATGATTGATATCCAAATGCTGTTTTATAATAATGTGCCGATTGTTTTGCATTTCCTACGTAGAATTCTACATAGTCGGTTCCTAGTAGTGGAAGAAAATCTTGTGCTCCTTCGAATATTTTTTCTAATCCGTATTCTACAGATGTTACTTCTTTTTTTGACATTTAATATCTTATTATGAGGTGAATTAATCGTTCCTCTTATTTCTAATTTTGTTATTTATCGAAAACCCTAGCCCTGATAGCAGTGGAAATCCCAAATTGTTGTGAGGTACGAACAATAATATGGATTGCAACGAATAGCAGGAAATAGCTCCAAATTATTCTGTCCAAGATTTATAATACTTTCCATCGTCAATTCCCATGGCTTCTTCGGTAACCATTAATGGTCTGAAAGTATCTACCATAACGGCTAATTCTTCGGTTACGGTTTGCCCGATACTTCTTTCCATTGCGCCTGGCGCTGGTCCGTGCGGAATTCCTTTAGGGTGTAAAGTAATGTGTCCTTGTTCGATATTATTGCGGCTCATAAAATCGCCGGCTACATAATAAATTACCTCATCGCTGTCGATATTGCTATGATTGTAAGGCGCTGGAATAGATTTTGGGTGATAATCGTATAATCTTGGCACGAAAGAACATACTACAAAAGTGGCCGTTTCAAATGTTTGATGTACTGGTGGCGGCTGGTGTACTCTTCCTGTAATTGGTTCGAAATTGTGAATGCTGAAGCCGTATGGAAAATTATATCCGTCCCACCCAACAACGTCAAAAGGGTGTGTTGCATAAACTATTTCGTGAATCATTCCTTCTTTTTTGACTTTGATTAGAAAATCTCCTTTTTCATCGTAGGTCTCTAATTCGTTTGGCAAAATAAAATCGCGTTCGCAAAATGGGGAATGTTCTAAATGTTGACCTGATTCGTTTTTGTATCTTTTTGGCGTGTAAAAAGGGGTAAATGATTCAACGTAGAACAGTCGGTTATCGGAAGTTTCAAAATCTATTTGATAGATTACGCCTCTAGGAATTATAAGATAATCGCCGTATTCAAATGGGATATTCCCCAACATGGTTCTCAATTTTCCTTTTCCTTTATGGATGAATAGTAGTTCATCGGCATCGGCATTTTTATAGAAATAGTTGCGAAGTGATTTTCTAGGGGCGGCCAATCCGATGGTGCAATCTTTATTAACCAACATTGGTTTTCGGCTGTCTAAGAAATCGTCTTCGGATTTTACTTCAAATCCTTTTAAGAGTAATGATTTTATGTTTTTACCAATGGCAATTTTAGGTTCTACAGAATACGATTTTAAGATTTCTTTGACTTGCGTTGGTCTATGTACATGATAGGAAAGTGAAGAATGTCCGTGAAATCCTTCAGTCCCAAATAATTGTTCGTAATAAAATCCCCCTTCGGGTTTTTCAAACTGTGTATGTCTTTTATGGGGAAACGTTCCGAGTTTATGATATATTGGCATCTTTTATTGTTTAAAGTTTAAGAATAAAGTTGGTTTAACTTAAAATATTAATTATTTTAAAAGAAATATAATCATTCAGGGTTTCTCTTGATGAGAAACTGCAAATAATCTAATAATCCAATCCAGGTTGTTTTCATATAACAAATATCGGAAAAAATTAATTTTAAGGCCTAATTATTGCGAAATATTTATTTTAAAAGAAAAGGCATTAAAGAATGGTGTCTTTAATGCCTTTTTAAATTATTATGAATCTGGATTATTTATCTGGGTGGTTTAATTTACTATTATTTTTGCTGTATAGGAAATAGAAACCTAAGCCTAAAAGCAACCACACGCCAAGTCGTAACCAGTTGGTCCAGCCTAAACCGTAGATCATAGCCATACAAACTATAATTCCAAGAATTGGTACCAATGGAACGAAAGGTGTTTTGAATTCTCGTTTTAAATCTGGTTCGGTTTTTCTTAAAACTATTACGGAAATACAAACCAGAATAAATGCAAATAAAGTTCCGATACTGGTCATATCTCCAACAATATCGCCTGGAATAAATGCAGCAAATAAACCAACAATTACTAATATTACAAGATTCGCTTTATAAGGAGTTTTGTATTTAGAATGTAAATCTCCAAAGAAACTTGGCAATAATCCGTCTTTACCCATTGAATAAAAAACTCTAGATTGACCTAATAACATTACTAAAATTACTGAAGAGAATCCTGCTAATATTGCTATTGTTACAAATTGAGCAAGCCATTCATAACCAATCATGTATTTATTTATTGCAAATGCTACAGAAGCTTCTTTACCTCCTGTTCTAAAATCTTCAACCGTTGCAACTCCTGTTAATACGTGTGCAAAAAGAATATACAAAACGGTACAAACCGCTAAAGACCCTAGGATTCCTATTGGCATATCGCGTTTTGGATTTTTTGTTTCTTGAGCGGCAGTACTTACAGCGTCAAACCCGATGAAAGCAAAAAATACAGTTCCAGCAGCGCCAAGAACTCCCATTATTCCTCCAAAATTATGTCCAATTCCTTGGTCATCGGTATAGATTGATTCAGCAGGAATGTATGGAGTGTGGTTTGCAGGATTGATAAAATGCCATCCAAATCCGATTATTAATATTACGATTGCTACTTTGGTAATAACAATTAATCCGTTTACAAAAGCCGATTCTTGAGTTCCTTTTATTAATAATAAACTAATAATTGCAACTATAAAAAATGCAGGTAAATTGATCATTCCGTTCGAAACTACTCCAGTAACTGGGTCTGTGAAATGTTGAAACGGTGAGTGAGAAAGGGAATACGGGATTGGGCTCATATGGAGCACGTTGACCAGTAAATTATTGAGATATTCACTCCAAGCAATTCCTACGGTAGCTGCTCCAACGGCATACTCAAGTATTAAATCCCATCCTATTATCCAAGCTAAAAGTTCTCCCATGGTAGCGTAGGTGTAGGTATATGCGCTTCCAGAGATGGGAATAGAAGAAGATAATTCGGCATAGCAAAGTCCAGCTAAAGCACAGCCAATAGCGGCTACAATAAACCCTAATGTTACTGATGGTCCTGCGTTTTGGGCGGCTGCAGTTGCGGTTCTTACAAATAACCCTGCTCCAATAATTGCTCCAATTCCAAGGGCAACCAATGACCAAGCCGTTAATGTTCTTTTTAATCCTTTCTCAGATTCTGAAGCTTCGCTTAATAATTGCGCAAGCGGTTTTTTCTTCCAAATTGACATACTTAACTATTTTAATTTTTAGATTTTCAAATATATAGAATTTTCTACAACATTGTACATTTTAACCTTTTTAGAATTAAATTATATTAAAAACAAAACCCTATTGAAATTAAAGTATACCCTTTATTTAATTCAGGCGACCAAGTATATTTTATTTCAGCAGGACCAACAATTGTTTCGAGTCCATATCCCAAAGCATAGCCAGAATATTTTGGCTTTGAAACCCAATCGGTAGTTTCAAATAATTCATTATTAACCTGAGCATAATTTCCTGAAAAGTTAACGTGGTTTTTTTTATAAAATTCATAATCGAATATGAATGTTGCCTTGAAAAAACTATTTCCTGAAACACTCAAAAAATCATAACCATAAAATGATTTTATATTGTTTACAGGGGTAAATCCATATCCTCCTAAAGCAAAATCAAAAATTGGTTCGCTTCCTTTTCCAAATTTTAATCCTGCATCTATTTGACATTCAATAGTTATGTCTTTAAAAAATGATTTTACAACACTAAATTCACTTTTGACAATTGAAAAAGGTTCAAATTGATAATTAACATTAGAAGACCTTAAATACGTGTTCATATTAGTTGAAAAGGCCCATCCTCTTTTTGGAAAATATTTATTATCAAAAGAGTCGTATTTTAAAGATTCAAATGCACTCCAATAACTATTGTTATGAATCACTGTATTTGTATTAGAAATTGTTTCTGAACTTATTTTAAGGCTTTTGTTTTCTATTCCAATTCCGAAAAGGAATTTTTGAAACGAAACGGTTTGAACATAAGCTTGATTGGTGAAATCTAAATACTCAATATTAAGTGCGTTAATCCCTGATTGTATAGTATAATTTGAAAGAAAATTAGTTGGAACATTCCTAGTAAAACCGGTGAATTTAGATTTTATTCCAAAACTCCAATGAAATCCATTATCGATATAGTACTCAAAATTATATCTGAAATTATCCCCCACTCCAACATCTACAAATGCAACATCGTTTTTTGAAAGCACTTTTTTTTCCGTCAAATTTATCAGAAATGCACTTTTAAATAATCCGTCAAAATGCAACCCAAATTTCAGCAATGTTGTTTGTGAACTTTCAACTAAATTGATGTTAAGATCGTCGTGGTTGTTATTTTTATCTATTGTATAGGTTATGGATTTAAAGTTTTGAGTAGCACTTAAATTATCGGTTCCAATTCTAAGATCATCATAAACTATTTTGCTATTTGCATTAAATCCTAACTTTCCTAAAACATAGGAACGGGTATAATTAGGCAAAAAATTGATGTTGATGTATTTAATATGTAGTGAATCATTACCAACATTTAGCTTTTCTTTTTTATAATTTTCTATAGGATTCGATAATTTTTTTATTTTATCTAGTTGGTCATTTGCAGCTTTTTCACCTTTATTAATAATTTCCTCTATTGCATCAAAAGATATTATTCCGTATTGATTTACTTCTGGTTTTATGTAAATATCGGTAGCGGCTTTATTTGCTTTCATTTTTTCAATCATTTGAAGATTGTTAATTTGAACCAATATTTTAGTAGCATCATTTAGGCTACTTCGATCTTTAATTTCATCCTGAACATCAACGCCAATTATAATATCCGCGCCAAGTTTTCGAATTTCGTCAATTGGAAAATTATTTGAAACTCCGCCATCTACTAGTAATTTTCCGTCCAATTCAACTGGCGAAAAAATAGATGGAAATGCGGAACTTGCCAACAATGCCTTGGCCAAATATCCTTTATTCAAAACTACTTGTTGCCCAGTTTCAATATCTGTTGCCATGCATAAAAAAGGAATTGGCAATTTGTTAAAGTCATGGATTTCTCTAACGTGCTTGGTCAACCTATTTATTAAATTATAATTAAACATCCCTTTGGATAATGACAATGGGATTCCAACTTTAAAATTATTTACAGGCAATGAAAAGGCATACAATTCATCATTCCTTTTTTCGTAAAAATTCTTTGATGATCTTGGAATATAGTCAGTAATTAGATTATTAAAGTCAGTGTCTCTAAAAATAGAATCCAATTGTGTTGCATTATAACCCGATGCATATAGTGCTCCAATGACTGATCCAACACTTGTTCCGCCAATATAATCAATTTTAACCCCAGCTTTTTCAAGTACTTTAATTACCCCAATATGCGCAAATCCTTTTGCTCCGCCACCGCTTAAAACCAGTCCTATTTTTGGCCTAGATTTAATTGTTTCTTGTGAGAAAATATTTTGAGAAAATATAAAAATAAAGAAAAGGACGGCGATACTATTTTTCATTTTTAGGCATTAAATGGTTTTGTAAAAGTCGGTAATTTTTTTGGCTTTTGAAATACCCACCACCTCTGAAATTTCTTTTTCTGAAGCCAATTTCAATCTTTTAACACTTTTGAAGTGCTTAATTAATGTCAACATGGTTTTTTCGCCAATTCCAGTAATGGTTTCAACTGACGAATTTAACGCTGATTTACTTCGTTTATCTCTGTGAAATGTAATCCCAAATCGATGGGCCTCATTTCTAAGTTGTTGAATTACCTTTAAAGTTTCCGACTTTTTATCTAAATATAATGGCACAGAGTCCCCGGGATAAAAGAGTTCTTCTAATCTTTTTGCAATTCCAATTATAGCTATTTTACCTCGAAGCCCTAATTCGTCTATACTTTTCAAAGCCGATGACAATTGTCCTTTTCCTCCATCAATGATTATTAATTGTGGCAACGGTTGCTTTTCTTCAAGCATTCGCTTGTATCTTCTATAAACCACCTCTTCCATCGATGCAAAGTCATCAGGCCCTACAACTGTTTTAATATTAAAATGTCGGTAGTCTTTTTTGCTGGGTTTTCCATCTTTAAAAACCACACAAGCGGAAACAGGATTAGTCCCTTGAATATTTGAATTATCAAAACACTCAATGTGGCGGGGCTCTTCAGATAGTCGTAAGTCTTTTTGCATTTGAGCCATAATTCGGTTGGAATGCCTTTCTGGATCTACAATTTGAAGTTGCTTCAACTGATCAATTCTATAAAATTTGGCATTTCTAATCGACAAATCTAAAATTTGCTTTTTATCTCCCAATTGCGGTATAGTGATTTTTATGTTTTCTCCCAAATTAACAGAAAATGGTACAATAATCTCTTTTGATAATAAATGAAATCTGTCTCTTAATTCAATAATAGCAAGCTCTAATAATTCTTCATCGGATTCATCCAATTTCTTTTTTATGTCTAAAGTGTGGGAACGAATTATCGAGCCATGAGAAATTTGTAGAAAATTTACATAAGCAGCACTTTCATCAGAAACAATGGAAAATACATCAATATTGGTGATTTTAGGATTTATTATCGTGGATCGAGATTGATAATTCTCTAAAACGTCGATTTTTTCTTTGATTTTTTGAGCTTCCTCAAATTGCATTTTAGAAGCAAAATCATTCATAAGTCTTTTAAATTCCCTTTGACTTTCTTTAAAATTTCCTTTCAAAATTTCTCGAATTGCCTCCACTTGCTTTTGATAATTTTCTGAAGTTTCATGCCCCTCACATGGCCCTTTGCAATTTCCAATATGGTATTCTAAACAAACCTTAAACTTATTGCTTTCAATATTTTTTTGACTTAAATCATAGTTGCAGGTTCGCAACGGATAGAGCTCTTTTATTAAATCCAAAATAGTGTTTACCGTTTTAAAACAAGTGTAAGGTCCAAAATATTCCGATCCATCTTTCACCATTCTTCTTGTAGGGAAAATTCTAGGAAAAGCTTCTTTTTTTATACAAATCCAAGGATACGTTTTGTCGTCTCGCAACATTACATTGTATCGGGGTTGCAACGTTTTGATTAAATTGTTTTCTAACAATAAAGCATCCGTTTCAGTAGGAACAACAATGTGTTTTATGGTTACAATTTTTTTTACAAGCACATTGGTTTTGGCTGTATCGTGAATTTTATTAAAATAGGAAGCCACTCTTTTTTTAAGATTTTTAGCTTTCCCAACATACAAAATTTTATCCTCTTTGTCATAATATTGATACACCCCAGGTCCGTCGGGTAAAGATTGTATCTGAAGTTGTAAAGTAGGATTTTGCATTTGTCAATTATTTCTATACCCTTAATAATCCATTTGCATTTTTTAGGGTTTTCAAATTTACAAAATCTCGCATTTAAAAGCGAAAAACAAACGAGAACTTCTGTTTTATAAGCCATAATTTTCTACTTTTAACGTTTTAACTAAATTATGAGTATTTTAGAACATAAAAGCATCACTATTTTTAAGGAAACTGTTTTGCCGGGAGAAAGCAAAACAATCAACATGGAAATTGCGACTTTGCACACCATGACCAAATTAAAAATTCCAATAATTGTAGAAAGATCAAAATATAGTGGCCCAACAATTCTTCTTTCGGCCGGATTGCATGGCGATGAAATAAACGGAATTGAAATCGTTAGACAAATAATTACTAATAATATAAACAAACCAAAAACAGGAACGATCATTTGCATACCTGTTATAAATGTATTTGGTTTTGTAAACCAAACTCGAGAATTTCCTGATAAAAGAGATTTAAATCGGGTTTTTCCTGGAAGCAAAAAAGGATCTTTGGCGAGTAGATTTGCCTATTATCTTTTGAAGGAAATTATGCCCCACATTGATTATGCAATTGATTTTCATGCTGGTGGAGCAAGTAGGTTCAACGCACCGCAAATTAGAATTGTCCCAAAAAATGCCGAATTAAAAAAATTGGCTGATATTTTTCAAGCGCCTTTTGGATTGTATTCTAAAAATATTGCGGGTTCCTTTAGAAATTCTTGCGATAAATTAGGGGTAAAAATGTTGTTGTTTGAAGGCGGAAAATCAGTGAATATTAATGAAGAAGTAACCCAACAAGGTATTGAAGGAACTAAAAGAGTTTTGGATCATCTTGGGATGTTAAACTCAAAAAAAGAAGTTTTCTATCCTGAAAAACCAACGATTTATATCTCAAAATCGAACTGGATTCGAGCTAAATATTCTGGAATGTTTCACGGATATACTCAAATTGGAAATTATGTTACCAAAGGGCAATTACTGGCCACTATTTCTGATCCCTATGGAAAGATTGAATTTACTGTAAAAGCGCCCAATTCTGGATATATTATAAATGTAAATGATGCGCCAATAGTTTATCAAGGCGATGCTATTTATCATATTTCAACTCAAATAAGTGATGTTTAAGAAAGATATTCGCGTAAAATATAAAGAACTTCGTCACTCTTTATCTGAAAATCAGATTGAAGAATTGAGTTTGGCTATTGCCAATGAGGTCTTGTTACTTCCAATTTGGGAGAAAACGTATTTTCATATTTTTCTTACCATTGAAGAACAGAAAGAAGTAAATACCGAATACATTTTACATTTATTATCTGGAAAAGACAAAGAAATTTGTATTTCAAAAAGTGATTTTGAAACTCTGAAAATGACTACTATTTTATTGACTGATAACACTAAAATCAAAAAAAACGAATACAATATTCCAGAACCGGTGGACGGTCCCGACGCTTCGGGAGAAATTCCCTCCAATAAAATGGAAGTGGTTTTTATTCCTTTATTAGCATATGATAAAAAAGGAAATCGTGTAGGTTATGGAAAAGGTTTCTATGATAAATTTTTAGCAGAATGCAATCCAAATACTATTAAAATTGGGCTTTCGTTTTTTGAACCAGAAGAATTAATATTGGATGTAAATCCTACAGATATCCAACTCAATTATTGTGTTACTCCAAATAGAGTGCTTAATTTCTCAGATCGACTCTGATTCTTGAGTTTTAGCGAAGGCTTTTTTATTGAATACAATTAATATTCCTACTCCCGTTGAAATTGCAAAATCCGCAACATTGAAAATAGCATTGAAGAAGGTGAAGAATTTACCTCCCCAAAATGGAAGCCAACTAGGTAAATTACCTTCCCAAATTGGAAAATAAAATAAATCTACTACTTTTCCATAAAATAATTTTCCGTAAGGTTTGTCGGAAAATAGTGTAGCCACGGTATGGTAACTGTCATCGAAAAATACCCCATAAAAAACAGAATCGATAATGTTTCCGAAAGCTCCTGCAAAAATAAGCGCTATGGCCACAATTAAGAAATTAGAGCTTTGTTTTTTTACCGCGTCCCAAAGCCAATAGGCAATTCCGGTAACAGCAACTAATCTAAAAAGGGTTAGAATTATTTTTCCATAGGATCCTGGAATTTGTGTGCCCCAAGCCATTCCTTCATTTTCAATAAAAAGAATTTTAAACCAATTGAAAACTACTACTTCCTCACCTAAAACAAAATGAGTTTTGATGTAAATTTTGGAAATTTGGTCAATTAATAAAATAATGAAAATGAGTATATAGGCTTTCTTTAATGACATTTTATAATTTTTGATACCGCAAAAATAATACTATTTTTAATACAAAACGCCCCTGAAAAGGAGCGTTTAAAATTATTATGAAATAATAGTGTTATCGCTGCAAATTCTTAGCTTCAATACTCATTGTTGCGTGAGGGACAACTAACAATCTTTCTTTGCTAATTAATTTACCGGTTACTTTGCAGAAACCGTACGTTTTATTTTCTACACGGAAAAGTGCGTTTTTCAAGTCACGAATAAACTTTTCTTGACGAATTGCCAATTGTGAGTTGGCTTCTTTTGACATTGTTTCGCTTCCTTCTTCAAATGCTTTGAATGTTGGAGACGTATCGTCTGTTCCATTATTTAAATCGTTCATATAAGCACTTTTAATCAATTCTAAATCGGATTGTGCTTTTTGTATTTTATTTATTATCAGTTCTTTAAACTCTGCTAAATCTGCATCTGAGTATCTTAGTGTGTCTTCTGCCATTCTAAACTTATTTATTAATTGCTATTCGTGTTATTATTTCGTCAAATTCAATTGCGATTCCGCTTTCTAATTCATCAACAAATACCAATAAATCGGTTAATGTTTCTGATTTAATGTAGGCTTCATTGTTAAGAATTGCGGTTTCCAAATCTCCGTTTCTTTGAATTTGAACTTTGATTTTGTCGGTAACTTCAAATCCGGAGTCCTTCCTAATGTTCTGAATTCTATTTACTAATTCTCGTGCAATCCCTTCCTGACGCAATTCCTCAGATATTGAAATATCTAATGCCACTGTGATTCCATTTGAATTGGCGACTAACCAACCTTCAATATCTTGTGACGATATTTCAACTTCTTGTAATGTTAAAATTATACTTTTTTCTTGAATAATGATACTTATTTCTCCTTCTCTTTCCAATTTATTAATTTGTTCTGAAGTAAAAGCCTGTATCTCCTTGGCAATCAAGCCCATGTCTTTCCCAAATCGAGGTCCCAATGTTTTAAAATTGGGCTTAATTTGCTTCACTAATATTCCTGAAGCATCGTCTAAAAGTACAATTTCTTTCACATTTACCTCTGCTTTAATTAAATCTGAAACTGCTTCAATTTCAGCTCGTTGACTCTCTTCAAGTATCGGTATCATTATCTTTTGTAAAGGCTGACGCACTTTTATCATTTCCTTTTTTCGAAGAGATAATACTAATGAGGAGATGGTTTGAGCCTTCTCCATTTTGCTCTCTAACGATTTATCAACATACTTTTCAACGCATCGAGGAAAATCAGCCAAATGTACACTTTCAAAGTTTTCTGATTGTGTCGCTAATGTTAAATCTCTGTATAATTTATCCATGAAAAACGGAGCAATTGGAGCGCCTAATTTGCTTATCGCTAATAAACATTCGTATAAAGTTTGGTAAGCTGCAATTTTATCTTGCCCGTAATCGCCTTTCCAAAAACGTCTTCTGCACAAGCGAACGTACCAGTTACTAAGGTTTTCCTGTACAAAATCAGAAATGGCTCTGGCAGCTTTAGTAGGCTCGTAATCGGCATAGGCTGAATCAACTGTTTTTATTAATGTGTTCAATTCTGAAATAATCCATTGGTCAATTTCAGGTCGCTCATTAACTGGAATGGTGGTTTCTGAATAATTGAAATTATCGATATTGGCATACAAACTAAAAAAAGAATAGGTGTTGTATAAAGTTCCGAAAAATTTACGGCGCACTTCTGCAATTCCTTCTAAGTCGAATTTTAAATTGTCCCAAGGATTGGCGTTTGAAATCATATACCAACGAGTTGCGTCGGGACCGTATTCTAATAAAGTATCAAATGGATCTACGGCATTTCCTAAACGTTTCGACATTTTATGTCCGTTTTTGTCTAATACCAAACCATTTGAAACCACATTTTTATAGGATACTTTATCAAAAACCAAAGTTGAAATAGCGTGTAATGTATAAAACCAACCTCTTGTTTGATCTACCCCTTCAGCAATAAAATCGGCAGGAAAGGCTTTATTCCCATCTATTAATTCCTTATTTTCAAATGGATAATGCCATTGTGCATAAGGCATTGCTCCTGAGTCAAACCAAACGTCAATTAAGTCCGATTCCCTTTTCATTGGTTTTCCTGATGCAGAAACTAAAGTAATTTCATCTACTACATTTTTATGTAAATCAACCAAATCATAATTGGCTTCAGCCATATTTCCCACTTCAAACCCTTTAAAGGGATTTGTTTTTTGGGATCCTGCAGAGATTGATTTCTCAATTTCATTATATAATTCTTCAACAGAACCTATTAAAATTTCTTCGGCTCCATCTTCACTTCTCCATATTGGTAAAGGGATTCCCCAATATCTAGATCGTGATAAATTCCAATCGTTGGCGTTTTTTAACCAATTTCCGAAACGTCCTTCTCCAGTTGCCTTGGGTTTCCAGTTGATGGTTTCGTTCAAGTCGAACATTCTGTCACGCACTTTTGTAATTTCTATGAACCATGAATCTAATGGATAATACAAAATTGGCGTGTCTGTTCTCCAACAATGCGGGTAACTATGAACGTATTTTTCAACTTTAAAAGCTTTGTTTTCTTCTTTTAATTGAATTGCAATTTCCACATCGGCGGAACGTTCTGGAGCTTCGCCTTCTTTATAATATTCGTTTTTAACGTATTTACCTGCATAAACACCCGTATGTGAAGTAAATTTACCTTGCAAATTTACCAACGGACTAGGAATCCCATTTTCATCCAAAACTAACATTGGCGGCACTTCTGGCACAGCTTCTTTAGCTACTTTTGCATCATCTGCACCAAAAGTAGGGGCAGTATGAACAATTCCTGTTCCGTCCTCAGTTGTAACAAAATCTCCAGAGATTACGCGGAATGCATTTTCGGGATTTTGATATGGTAATGCTAATTGCATCAATTGCTCATAACGAATGCCAACTAAATCTGACCCTTTACATTCAGATAAAATTTTATAGGGAATTTGTTTGTCGCTTGCTTTAAAATTATCAAAATCTGAAGCATCTTTACTTTCGAAAAACCCTTTTGAGAATTGTTTTCCAACTAAATTCTTAGCCAAAATTACTTTTGATGGCAAAAAAGTATATTGATTGAAAGTATCAATCAAAACGTAATCTATTTTTGGCCCTACAGTTAATGCCGTGTTGCTTGGTAAAGTCCAAGGAGTTGTGGTCCAGGCTAAGATATAGATATCGCCAAAATCCTTTAAAAAACTTGGCAATGTGTTATTGATTGCTTTAAATTGGGCAACAACAGTAGTATCGGTTACATCTCTATAACTTCCTGGCTGGTTAACTTCGTGTGATGACAAACCCGTTCCTGCTTTTGGAGAATAGGGTTGAACGGTATAGCCTTTGTACATCAAATCTTTATCGTAGATTTGTTTTAAAAGCCACCAAACTGATTCCATGTATTTGGATTTGTAAGTCACATAGGGGTCTTCCATGTCCACCCAATAACCCATTTTTTCAGTTAAATCATTCCACACATCAGTGTAACGCATTACGGTTTTTTTACACGCTTCGTTATATTGTTCTACAGAAATGGTTTTCCCAATGTCTTCTTTAGTAATTCCAAGTTCCTTTTCAGTTCCTAATTCTACAGGTAATCCGTGGGTATCCCATCCTGCTTTACGCTTTACTTGGAACCCTTTTTGAGTTTTATATCTACAAAAAATGTCTTTGATCGCTCGAGCCATCACGTGGTGAATCCCTGGCAAACCATTTGCAGATGGCGGACCTTCAAAAAACACGAACGGCTGATTCCCTTCGCGAGTGGAAATGCTTTTCTCGAATATGTTTTCTTTTTTCCAAAAATCAAGTACTTCTGATGCAACATTTGGCAAGTCAAGTCCCTTGTATTCAGTAAATTTAGTGCTCATTTTATCCTTTTCTTAAATCGTTTTGCGAAAGTAATAAAATTATATCGAAAGTGGAAAGTGAAACCTCTAAAGTTGTGTTTTTAGGGTTAATTATAATAATAAAGCCGAGATTAGAAATTCTAAACTCGGCTTTACATATAAATAATTTATATTATTTCACTATTAGGAATTCAGAACGTCTATTTTTAGCATGTTCTTCTTCGGTACAAGCTTCTTTGCAATCCACTTTTGGTTCGCTTTCGCCAAATCCTTTTCCTGATATTCTTGACGCTGGGATTCCTTTTGAAATCACATATTGAACAGTAGATTTTGCTCTTCTTTCAGATAAGTTTAAATTGTAAACATCACTTCCTCTATTGTCTGTGTGGGATTTTGTGAAAATTACCAATTTATCATTCGCTTTCATCACTTGGACTAACTTATCCAATTCAAATGCTCCTTCTTGAGTAATATTACTTTTATTGAATTCGAAAAATATTGAATTTAGAACAATTTCTGTTGGTTTAATAATAACTTCAATTGGATTAAGTGGTGTTGGTACGTTTAATTTTCCTCCTTTATTTTTAGCAATACTAAACACCCCGCTTTCATAACCATTTTTAGAGACTTGTAAACTATATTCTGTGTAACATTCTAAAATAAAATCTACATTTCCTTTTGCATCTGATGTTTTAGTTTCAATAATGTTCTTTTTATCGTCTAAAATAGCTACTGTTGCCCCTTCTAAAATTTTTCCAGTTACTGCATTAGTAACAAGAATAGTAGATTCAACGCTACAAAGTGGTTTTGCTATGTATAAATCATCTGACTCTTCACGATTACTTGAAAAGAACCCCAGATTACGTTTGGTGTTAAATGAAAAGGAAAAATCATCTTTTTCGCTATTAACTGGTTTTCCAAGATTTTGAGCGTCTTCTGTTTTGTTTAAATTAATAAAATAAATGTCTAAACCTCCCAATCCTTGTCTAGAATCTGATGAAAAGTAAAGCATATTATCATCGGTAATTGAAGGAAATTGTTCGTTTCCTTCGGTGTTTATTTTCGACCCTAAATTAACCGGTGTTCCATAAACATCTCCTTCAGAAACATCAACTTTCCAAATGTCATTTCCTCCTAATCCACCTGGCATATTTGAATTAAAATATAATGTTTTTCCGTCAAGGCTAATACTTGGATTACTTATCGAATACGAATTTTTATTAAAAGGTAATTGCTTTGCCGCAGTCCATTTATTATTAACTTTTGTAGCCTTGAAAAGATACATTTGGCTAAACTTGGTTTTTATGTTTTTAATATTTTCAAAGTCATTTATTTCACGACTATCTCTAGAAAAATATAACGTATTCCCGTCTGCGCTTACACAAGCTGGACCATCATGCCAAATAGTATTGATATCCTCTACTTCGGTTGGAATACTCAATGAATCATTTTCAAATAAAGTAGCTTGATATACATCTAGATACGATTCTTCTTTCCATCCTGTTTTTTTCTTAGATAATTTTCTTGAACTCGAGAAATATAAGGTGTTATCATTTGATAATTTTGGTCCAAAATCAGTATATTGACTATTTATTTTTACGGGTACTAAATTAAATACTTTTTGTTTGTTAAGTAATTTGGGAATGTAATTTGGGTTTTCATTAAATAGAATAGCCCTAATATCTTTTGGATTTTTATTTGCAAAAATCGCCATTTGAGCATTTGACTCTTCATATCTTCCACTTGCTTTAAGCATTTGAGCATATTTAAAATAGGTTTCAGCTTCTTGGGGCTGGGTCAATGAAAGTGCATACCATTTAATTGCTTCTGTCGTATTAAACATGTTATAGTAACTTTCAGCAAGTTGATTGTAAATGTAATTTTGTTTAATCCCAGTTCCTACTAGTTTCAAATATTCTTTACTAGCATCTAAATATTCAAATCTTTTAAATAATTTATCAGCCCAAGCAGTTTGACTGTCTTGTGCTTTTACAGATATTGTGCTAACAAACACAAAACTTAATATCAGAAATATATTTTTCATTATAGACGTTATTAATTTTAGAAATATCTAGGTGAATGTGAAACTTTTTTAGGCACGTACAAATCAAATAATAATATGATTTCGTGAGATGAAGGTGTTGTTACTTTAATATCTGAAACAATATGATCATAGGCATAACCTACTCTTAAAGAAGGATTAATTGCGAAGTTTACCATTAATCCAAATGAATCGTCTAATCTATAAGTTGCCCCTGCTTCGAATTTTTCCATGTATAAGAAATTAGTTGAAAGATCTATTGAAGATTGTGTTCCAATAGCAGATTTTATCATTCCAAATGGCTTAAATTTCAAGTTGGGATTGATATCAAATACATATCCACCGGTAAGAAAATAATGTTGAATTTCTGTTCCATACTTTCTTCCATTATAATCAAGGTGAACTGTTTTTAACATACTTGGGATTGAAAAAGCAAGATAATAGTTATCGGTATAGTAAAATAATCCTGTCCCAATATTTAATTTTTGATTGTTTGTGTTTTCTCGGAATGCACCGTCATTTACGTCGGGCAATGTAGGGTAAATAATGCTATTTAGTCCTATTTTTTGAAATGTAACCCCTGCTTTTAACCCTAATGCTAATCTTTTTTCTCCACCTAAATTAAGTGTATAGGAAAAATCCCCATAAAGATTATTTTCTTCTACTGGGCCTATTCTGTCAGAAAGAATTGATAACCCTAACCCAACATTTTTACCAACAGGTGAAGACCCCGAAAAGGAGAATGTTGAAGGCGCGTCTTCTATTTGAATCCATTGCTTTCTGTATAATAACCCAAAAGATAAATTTTCTTTAGAACCAGCATATGCCGGATTTATTATGTTCATATTATACATATACTGTGTATAATGAGGTGATTGTTGCGCATTAACATCTAGAAATGACATCAAAAGTAAAATAGCTAGTAAAAATATTTTTTTCATAAGGGTAAAATTTAGGATTAATAAGCGCTGACTTTTGTCAGCGCTTATAAAATCTTAATATTAACGATTAATATAAATCCATCCAGTAATTGAATTTCCTGAATTTCTCATAATTACATAATAGTAGGTTCCGTCGGGAAGTTCGCTTCCGCTTTCAGATTGTCCGTGCCATTGATTAGAATAATTTTCTCCATGGCTATAAACTTTAGTTCCATATCTATTAAAAATACTCAAGGCTTTTACATCCGATAATATAAATGCTTCATTGTCGCCGTCACCATTTGGAGAAATTCCTTTTTGAATACTACACGTAATTCCGTCAACTTGTTGTGTAGTCACATATCTACATCCGTTTACTGTAACTGTTGAGGTATAGCTTCCTGAAGTGCTAATAATTATTGATGGATTGGATGTTGGTCCAAAAGTATATCCGTTAGGTCCACTCCATTCATAGGTAGCACTAGCGGGGTTGAAAGATCCTGCTACTGGCAAAGCTGTGATTGTAAAGTCAGCACCCGCACAAACTGCACTTAATTGAACATTTATCTGTGGTATAATAGTAAATGTAGCTGGAGCAGTAACTTGAGGACATCCTCCAGCTGCGGGGATTGTATAAGTAACTGTATAAGTTCCTGCCGGACTATTGCTAACATTAAATGCTCCAGAAGTAGAACTTATTGATAATCCAGATGGAGTAGCGCTAAATGTTCCTCCTGTTGTACCCGTTAATATTACTTGTTGGGAACCTGAATTGTTGTAACAATAAAATGAATCGCTATAAGCAATTGTGGCTTGAGGCAAGTTTGTAATTGTAATTGTAAAAGGAGCAGATACAAGAGCACATCCAGCTGCTGCTGCAATAGTATTTGTAACTATATAAGTTCCTGCTGTACTAGCTGTCAAATTAATTTGACCCGTAGCTGCATTTATACTTAATCCTGCCGGTGTTGAAGTAAATGTGCCTGCAACCCCGCCGGTAGCAAATGTTGGGCTTGGGTTATTGGCGTTTTTACAAAAAGGAGATCCTGTATAACTAAATGTAGCAACTGGTGCCGCAGTGATTGTAATAGTAAAAGATTCTGAAACTGTACTACATCCTGATGCTGCTGCAATTGTGTTTGTAACCGTGTAAGTTGCAGGAGTGCTTGAAGATAAATCGATAGCTCCTGTAGTACTATTTAAGGTTAATCCTGCTGAAGAAGTAAATACTCCTGCCGAGCCAGTTATATTAATTATTGGATTTGCTCCTGACTTACAAAAAGTAGTTGAATTATAAGTAAATGTAGCAACTGGAGCGGCAGTTATTGTTACTGTAGCTGTTTTAATTTCTATTGCACAACCTCCAGAAGCGGCTATTGTATTTGTAACCGTGTAAGTGGCTGGCGTGCTTGTTGCTAAATTAATTTGCCCTGTTGATGCATTTATACTTAAACCTGCTGTTGAAGTAAATACTCCCGCAACTCCTCCAGTAGCATATGTAGGGCTTGGATTGGTAGTTCCATTTTTACAATAAGGAGATCCTGTATAACTAAATGTTGCGATTGGTGCAGCAGTAATAGTTATTATAAAAGGAGCTGTAATTCCTGGACAAGAAGCAGTTGCTGCAATTGTATTGGTAACTGTATAAGTAGCTGGCGTACTGGCTGCTAAATTAATTTCACCTGTAGTTGCATTTATGCTCAACCCTGCCGTAGAAGTAAATACTCCTGGCGCACCTCCATTAATATAATTAGGTAAAGGATTTACTCCTGATTGACAATAAGTCGTATTGCTATAATTAAATGTTGCTACTGGAGCTGCTGCAACTGTAACTGTCATTGTAGTATTGTTTGCACATTGATTCGCAGCTGGTGTAAACGTATAAACTATAGGGCCAAGATTTGCCGTGTTAATTGGTGCGTTCCAAGTTCCTGTAATTGAAGGGGTGTCTATAGAAGAGGTTGGTAAAACCGGCGGATTAGTGCTTCCCTGACATAAAGTTGGAATTGGTGTAAATGTTGGTGTTCTAACAGTTGAAATTAATACGTTCCCGTTTATTGGCGATGAAGAACATCCTAGTTGAGTTAATACAACACTATAAGCTCCTGAGACGCTTGTGCTAAATGAAGCTACATTCCCTGGATTTAAAGCTCCTGTTGGAACCGTCCAAGCATAACTAAAACTTCCCGAACCTATTGGCACAGCAGTAACTGTTGCAGTGGTACTTGAACATACCGTTGGAAAAGTAACATTTGCATTTATAACTGGCTTAACAGTAATTGTTGTAGTTGCTGTAAAAGCACATTGCCCTGAATCTGGTGTAAATAAATAGGTTGTAGTTGCTGTATTGTTTAAAGCAGGTGACCAAGTTCCTGTTATTGCATTTGTTGAAGTAGTAGGTAAAGGAGCTAAAGTTGCGCCATTACATATTGAAGCTACACTTGAAAATGCTGGTGTAATATTTAATGTTTTAACAGTAACAGTCATTGTAGCACCGCTTGAACAAACACCTGCAGCTGGCGTAAAAGTATAAGTTGTAGTCGCTGTGTTGTTTGGCGCTGGCGACCAAGTACCGATTACTCCATTTGTTGATGTAGTAGGCAAAATCAATGGCGCTCCTGGACAAATTGGTGCTATTTGAGTAAATACAGGAACTACGTTACCAACTTGAATAGTCATTGTGGCGGTATTAGTCCCGCATTGTCCTGCATTAGGTGTAAATGTATAGGTAGTAGTAGCCAAATTATTAATTGCTGGCGACCAAGTCCCTGAAATTCCATTTGTAGAAATTAATGGTAACGGCTGAGAAGTTTGTCCTGCACAAATAGGAGGCGCAGGATTAAATGTAGGAACCGGTAAAACAATATTTACTGTTGTTGAACTTATAGCTCCTTGACATCCTCCTGTTTGAGGTAAATTATAACTTACTACATAAGTTCCAACTGTACTCGTACTTGGATTGAATGATCCGGTTGTTGTATTTAATGACAATCCAACAGCTGGCGAAACAGTATAAACACCCCCAGGGGTTCCAGTTTGAGTTATGTTTTGAACTGTCGTATTAATTGGACAATAAGAGGTTGCGCTATAATTTATAGCTACACTTGTTGGAGGGGTAGAAATAGTTATCGCCCAAGAATCATCATCTGAAGGGCATAACCCACTAGCGCCAATAGTATTGTGAACTATATAAGTCCCTGGAGTACTTGCCGCAAGATTAATTAATCCAGTTGTAGGATTTATGGAAAGACCTGTAGCAGGAACTGCAGAAAAAGTTCCGGCAACGGCATTGCTAATAAAACTAGGACTTGGATTCGCTTCATTTTGACAATAGAAATTTTTAGGATAGATAAAATTACCGAATGGACAACATACAGGTGGAATTGGCCCTGCCGTTTGAGTAATTCTTACAAATCCTTTTCTCCCATTAAAGTTAGTAATCATGACTACGTATATTTGGCCAGCAACAGCATTGTTAACAGTAAACGTTTCAGTAGCTGCAAATGAATAGCTGCATGAATTTCCAGTTGCGGGAGCATTTGTAGTAGAAATCCCTGCACAAGCCTCTGAATTTGAATTATAAGGGCCCCAAGCTACAAAATCCACGTCAATTCCTGTACCATTAAAAGTATTACTCGTATTTTGTTCCAATAAAAAACTATAATTCCCATTTGAAGGTATTTGCAAATAATAAAACGTTGGTGAAGGTGCTGTAAATAAACAACCCACATCTGTACTTGTTGTTGAATAAGGACTAATAGGATTTGGTAAAGTCGGAACTCCAACATTATTAGGGATAATTATTGGTGTAATTGCACAAAGCGGCAATGCAGTAGCACAAGTTCCAACATTTGTTCCTACACAAAGTTCAAAAGTGGTTGTTGAGGGTGTAGAACCTGTTGAATAAGCTCTTACGTAATAGGTTTGGCCTACGTTTAATCCACTAGCTATATTACTATTTGCAGTAATACATCCTCCAAATTGAGTTAAGCTACCGCATGTTCCTGTATAAAGCACATAGTTAATATTTGAAGGTGCGGAAGTATAGTTTACTCCTAATATTGTTATATAATGGGTTGTTGATGTGGCTGTAAATTTAAACCAAACGTCGTCGTCATCTATAGTTCCTCCACAAGAATTTGCTTGAGTAGAAGCGGTTGCAAAAGCAAGACTTCCTTTAACTGTTTGCAGACAATTGGTGTTTTGATTTACTGGTATTTCAATAGCTCCTGTACATTCATCATTTACTATTAAAGTGTTAAAGCTAGATGGAACTGATATAGAACTTGAATCTGTAGAAGAACAAATCGCTCTTACGTAATAATCATAACAAGTTGCAGAATTTAATCCTGTAATATAAAACGGATTTGAATTGGCATTCACCCAGCTTGCAGAACCAACTGCTGGAATAGGCGATCCACATGGAACTGCGCTTACTTGCCATGCGGTAGCAAAACTACCATCAGGATTTGCAGGTTGAGTCCAAGCTAGTAAAGCCGTAGATTGAGTTACTGATGAAGATGTTAAAGTTGTTGGGCGAGTACATGTTGGAGGAGGGGCGCAAGTAACACTTGCATTCCATCCAGTATTGGTAACACTTGTATCAGTTGTAAAAACAAAAGTTAAACATCCTGAAGCTGATGAAGCGGTAAATGGACCCGGTATTGTTGTTCCAGAGAAACTTCCTAATAATGTTCCGGCAGTGCTGTTACCATCGTATACCTTTAAAATGTCAAGCCCACTTTCTGTATTAAATGAGTTAAATGTAACTGTTACTAATTGTCCTGGAATTGAAGGGCAAATTGTAGTTGTTCCTGCGGCTGCAGCAATGTTGTTTGCATAGTTTCCATTTTGTCCTCCTGGGTCAAAAAATGACCCTCCACAACCAGGTAAGGTTGTTATTGTTACAGGTAATGTTGACCAGGCACTAACGTCTGTTGAGGAACAATATGCTCTTACATAAATGTCGTAACAAGTTCCTGCGGATAGCCCAGTAATTACAAATGGATTTGATGTTGCAGATCCCCATCCTGTAGAAGTTGAATTTGGAGCTGCGGTTCCACAAGGTAAAGCAATATATTGCCAAGCTGTTGCGAAACCTCCGCCAGGATTTGCAGGTTGTGTCCATCCAACTGAAACCGAAGTAGCTGTGATTGTTGAACTTGTTAAAGTATTTGGTTTGGTACAAGTTGGAATTGGTGCACATGTAATATTTGCCAACCACCCTGCAGCATTAACTGATCCGTCTGATGTAAATACAAATGTTAAACATCCGTCAGCAGCAGTAGAAGTAAATGGTCCAGGTAAAGCTGTTCCTGTTAATGTTCCAGAATATGTTCCTAAAAGAGTTCCTGCAGTGCCGCTCCCATTGTAAACTTTTAATTTATCCGCAGTTGCTTCTGTTGCAAACGACGTAAAAGTTACTGTTACAACGTCGCCAGGAGTTACTGGGCAAATGGTGTTGGTACCTAAAGAAGTTGCTGTTACTCCGTTAGGATAATTACTTAACCCTCCAGGGTCAACAAAATTACCCCCACAAACCGCTGGTCCAGGAGCGGTAGTAAACGCAAATGGTCCAGCCCAAATACTGCCGGAAAAAGTACACTTAGAGCGAACGTAATATCTATATTGTGTTAAAGGCAACAAAGGAGCAAAAGGAGCTGCTGTTAATGTTGTTGCGGTATAAGGATTTGTATTTATTATAATTCCGGCACCTGTAGGAGTTAATTGAGTTGAGGGAACAATTTCTATTTCCCATTGATTACAAGGATTGCCATAAGTTGGTCCATTTGGATTGGTCCAGCTTAATACTGCGCTTGTTGAGGTTACCGTTCCTAAAGCTAAAGAACTTGGTTCCAAACATCTTGAAACTACTAAAACATCATCTAGAAAAAAATCATCCCCGCGTAAAGGTGAAGTTTGAGTTACTTCTGAAACAAATGCAATATAAACTTGTGTTCCTGCTGGATAAGTAGCTGGCGGAAAATCAATTACTTGTTCTTCCCAAACAATTGGAGCTGGAGAAACATTAGTACTTAATTGAGATTCAGTATAGGTTTGAAGAGTTGTTGTATAAGCAGTTTCGGTTATTTGGTTAGCGGCTAAAGCACCCGAAGCAACTTTAACTTTAAAAACGCCTCCTTGATCACCTTGTTGACTAGTTTTTACCCAAAATCGCAACTGACCATTTAAAGGAATAGTAACTAATGGGGTGGCTAAATAATATTTTGAAGAATTTCCTACTCCTAGATTCTCTCCAAGAAGTATCGCTTGTTTAGTTCCTGAATGAGGAGCGGTTCCTCTAGTAACTCCGTCTGAATACCAAAGCTCAGTAGCAATTGCGCTTTGAAATATTGCCCAGTTTGCAGGTATTCCAAAGGCAGATGTTGGAGTTTCAAATCCTTCGTTTAATGCTTGTGAAAATCCAGTGAATGAGAATAAAAGTGTTATTAATATTAGTGTAATTTTTTTCATAAAATGAAAATTTAAGATTATGATGGGTGATTTAGTTTGCAATTTAGCTTTCAAATTTAACAAAAAAAAATAAAAAATAGCTTTAATTTCGATTTTTAACTAATGAACTTTAAAAAATTTAATTAAAAGGTAGTAAATCTAGATTTTTCATGCAAATAAATTAGCTTTGCAGTATATATTTTGATATGTTAGAAAAAGAAACTAAAAAGATTGAAAAAACTGTAATTGTAGGGATAATTACTCAAAAACAGGACGAGGAAAAACTAAACGAATACCTCGATGAGTTGTCGTTTTTAACATACACGGCTGGTGGTGAAGTTGTTAAAAGATTTTTCCAAAAAATGGAACGCCCTAACCCAAAAACTTTTGTTGGAACTGGAAAAATTGATGAAATAAATCATTTTGTAATTGAAAATGATATTTCAACCGTTATTTTTGACGATGAACTTTCGCCATCACAGCAAAAAAATATCTCTCGAATAATAGCTTGTAAAATTCTTGACAGAACGCACCTCATCTTGGATATATTTGCACAACGAGCAGAAACTTCTTATGCAAGAACTCAAGTTGAATTAGCACAATGCCAATATTTACTTCCAAGATTATCGGGAATGTGGACGCACTTAGAACGCCAAAAAGGGGGAATCGGAATGCGCGGACCTGGAGAAACAGAAATTGAAACCGACAGACGAATTGTTAGGGATAGAATTGCTTTGCTTAAAGAAAAAATAAAAACTATCGACAAGCAAATGGGCGTTCAACGAGGAAATCGTGGCGCAATGGTTCGTGTTGCATTAGTTGGTTATACCAATGTAGGAAAATCAACATTAATGAATGTGGTGGGTAAAAGTGATGTGTTTGTTGAAAATAAATTGTTTGCAACTTTAGACACCACGGTTAGAAAAGTAGTGATTAAAAACTTGCCTTTCTTACTCTCTGACACCGTTGGGTTTATCCGAAAACTGCCAACTCAATTAGTAGATTCTTTCAAAAGCACGTTGGATGAAGTTCGGGAAGCCGATTTACTTTTGCATGTGGTAGATATTTCTCATCCTGATTTTGAAGACCATATCGAATCGGTAAACCAAACATTAGCTGATATAAAAAGTAACAACAAAACTACCATAATGGTATTTAATAAAATTGATGCTTTCAAACATTTAACCATTGATGAAGACGATTTGATAACCGAAAAAACCAAAAGGCATTTCACATTACAAGAATGGAAAACTACCTGGATGAACAATGTAGGTAAGGAAAAAGCAATTTTTATTTCGGCTACCAATAAAGAAAATTTTGAAGAATTTAGAGAACGTGTTTATGAGGCAGTTCGAGAAATTCATATTTCAAGATTTCCTTATAATAAATTCCTATATCCCGATTTTAAAGACGCAAAAGAAAAAGAAGAAGATTAATTGTTATTTTTTCTTGTATAATGGAACTGCCGAACAAGCTTCGCCATACATTATGCTTTTTGCGAAAGCTTGTAAATATTGAGCTGCGACTACATAAGCACTAATTGGAACTGGTTTTTTAGAACATCCTTTTATGATAACTGACTTATTTTCATATTGTGAATAATCAATTTTATGAAGGATTTCTTGGTACAATAAAGTCTCTAGATCTTGGAAATTTCCATCAACAATTTTTTTTGCAAAAGGAGCTAAATGAAGGGTAACTAAAACAGTCGCCCAAGCAGGTAGAATGGTATCGGTACTGCAAAAAATAGCAACATAATGATCCTGATATTTTGTCCAATCATGCTGTTTTAAATGCTCCCGAAAATCTTTTTCTTTTAAAATAAATCCGTCAGATAGCCACTGGGAAATATCGATTTGAGTCCTAATACCACTAGGGTAATAATCTTCTAAATCGAAAACTTCCAGAGAACTATTGGCTACTTTATTTATGATTTCGTCCATCTTTAAATAGTTTGAAAAGTTTAAAATCACTCCACCTTAAACATTAAACTTTAAACCAATTTTACAACATCCCTAATTCTAATTTTGCCTCCTCGCTCATTAAATCTTTGCTCCAAGGCGGATCAAATGTGATTTCAACCTCACAGGATTTTACCTCATCAATTGTTTGCACTTTTTCTTCCACTTCACGCGGCAATGACTCAGCAACTGGACAGTTCGGAGAAGTTAATGTCATTAATATTTTAACTTCATTGTCTTCGTTAATCATCACATCGTAGATTAGGCCTAATTCGTAAATATCAACCGGAATTTCAGGGTCGTAAATGCCCTTTAATTTTTTTACTACGTTATCTCCTAAGTTAATTGTATCGTTAAATTCTTCCATATTGTTTATTTGTTTATGTGATCTTACATGACTTATATGGTGAAAAACTAATTTTTTGACTCAAATGCCAAAGCATACATTTTAATATTTTTTATCATTGAAACCAAACCATTTGCTCTCGTTGGCGATAAATGTTCTTTCAAGCCTATTTCATCAATAAAACCCATATCGGCAGCTAAAATATCGGCAGCCTTTTGATTTGAAAAAGCACGAATTAAAATAGCGATTATTCCCTTGGTTAAAATTGCATCACTATCAGCAGTGAAAACAATTATATCATTATTTTGCTCTCCTTTTAACCAAACTTTAGATTGACATCCCTTGATAATATTGTCATCAGTTTTAAATTCCTCGTTTATTAATGGCAACTTTTTACCCAACTCAATAATGTATTCGTAGCGCTCCATCCAATCGTCAAACATAGAAAATTCATCTACAATTTGGTCTTGTATTTCTGTAATTGTCATTCTTCTGGTTTAAATAATAAATTCATAATTTCAACTACTCTTTTTATTTCCATTGGTGGAAACCCATGATCAAAATCAGTTGTTTGATAGGTATTCCCTTTATAAATTATCTTTAAATTAGCTATTGCCGCTCCGTCATAAAATCTTTTTTCTGTTGGGGCTTTTAAATTTGGTAAATTCTCTAAATCTACTTTGTTTAGTTCTTGAATTAATGCGTTCAAATCAACTTCTGAAACTTTTTGAACAATAGGATTTTCTTTGCCATCTCTATCATTTGTTGAAGAAATTGTTACGTTATTTAAAACCAATTTGTTATAAAATCCTCGTGTATTTGCTTCATATTGAATTTCAATATCTTTCATTTTTACAATAGTTCCAACAGGATTTTTCTGGCTATTGCAACTTATTACAACAAATAAAAATACCGATAATAATGATACTATTTTCATTTAACTATATTTATGATAGCATTAATTTAGCTCTTTTTACCCCTTCAACAAAGATATCAATTTCTTCTTTAGTATTATAAAATGCAAACGAAGCGCGAATGGTTCCTGGTATCTTGAAGAAATCCATAATAGGCTGAGCGCAATGATGACCTGTTCTAACTGCAATTCCTAATTTGTCAATTATCGTTCCAATATCATAGGGATGAATTCCCTCAATATTGAACGAAATTACCGATGTTTTATCTTTGGAAGTGCCATAAATTTTCAATCCTTCGATTTCTAATAATCTTTTAGTCCCGTAATCTAGCAACTCTTTTTCTTGAATTTGGATGTTTTCAAAACCTACTTGATTCATATAATCAACTGCGGTTCCAAGTACAATTCCTCCAGCTATATTTGGCGTTCCTGCTTCAAATTTATGAGGTAATTCGGCATAGGTAGTTTTCTCAAAAGTCACTTCTTTTATCATTTCGCCGCCGCCCTGATAAGGTGGTAATTTATTCAACCATTCTTCTTTTCCATATAAAATTCCAGTACCTGTAGGACCACAAATTTTATGTCCTGAAAAAACATAGAAATCACAATCTAATTCATGAACATCTGGTTTTAAATGGGGAACTGCTTGTGCTCCGTCAATCAAAATTGCAGCTCCAAATTCGTGTGATTTATCAATCATATACTTTATAGGATTGACTGTTCCTAAAGCATTTGAAATATGGTTTACAGTTACAATTTTGGTTTTATTGGAAAGTAATTTATCAAATTCTGAAAGGATCAATTCGCCATTTTCATCCATTGGAATCACTCGTAAAATAGAGCCTGTTTTTTCGCATAACATTTGCCAAGGCACAATATTAGAATGGTGTTCCAATGCTGAAACCAAAACCTCATCCCCCGGTTTCAAAAAGAACGCAAATCCATTCGCAACCAAGTTAATTCCGTGTGTAGTTCCAGAAGTAAACAGCACTTCGTGAGCAAATTTTGCATTAATGTGCTGTTGGATTTTTGCTCTGGAAGTTTCATAAGCATCCGTAGCCAATTGACTCAAAGTATGAACGCCGCGGTGAATATTAGCATTAATTTCTTGATAATATTTTGAAATTGCATCAATCACAACTTGAGGTTTTTGCGAGGTTGCTCCATTGTCAAAATAGACTAATGGTTTCCCATCTACGTGTTGAGAAAGAATAGGAAAATCGGCACGAATAGCATCAATATTAAAACTCATTTTATTTTTTTATTTAAGTCAAATGACATTAAAAAACTACAAATCGAATCCTAGTTTAACCCCTAATTTTGTAGCGATAATTTTGGTAATCCGATGTTTCAATTCAGGGATTTTGATACTTTCAATCACTGCATTTGAGAACGCATACATCAATAATGCTTTGGCTTCTTTCTTAGGAATTCCGCGTTGTTGCATGTAAAACATTGCCGTTTCGTCCAATTGACCAATCGTACATCCATGAGAACATTTTACATCATCTGCAAAAATTTCCAATTGTGGTTTGGCATTAATTGTGGCTTTATCGCTTAATAATATATTGTTGCTTTTTTGAAAGGCATTGGTTTTTTGAGCTTCTTTTTCAACATAAATTTTACCGTTGAAAACTCCTGTGGAACGATCAGAAAAGATCCCTTTATAATCTTGATGGCTTTCACAATTTGGCGTTGAATGCTGAACTAATGTATAATGATCAACGTGTTGCTTGTCGCCAATGATGGTGATTCCGTTCAAATTACTAACAATTCGTTCTCCATAATGATAGAAATTCAAATTGTTTCTGGTTAAGTTTCCACCAAACGAAAACGTGTTCACAGAAACATTGGTTTCTTGTTTTTGAGAAACATAAGTATTGTCAATTAGGTTGGCCTCCAAATTATCATTTTGGATTTTATAATAGTCTACAATAGCTCTTTTTTGTGCAAAAATCTCGGTCACCGAATTCGTTAAAACAGGATTTTCATTCAAACTTTGATGTCTTTCAATAATTTGAACATGAGAATTTTCACCAACTACAACCAAATTTCTTGGTTGAACCAAAAGTGCCGCTTCGCTTCCAGTAGAGAAATACATAATTTCAATTGGCTTATCAACGACTTTGCTTTTTGGAATATTGATATAAGCTCCTTCATTGGCGAAAGCCGTATTTAAAGACGTTAAACTTTCGTCTAAATTGGCAATTTTATTGAAATAATTATCAATTACCATTTTGTATTTCGGCTTGTTTAATGCCGATGACATCAAGCAAACATCAATTCCATCATGAGTTGTAGATGATAAAAACGAACTGAAAACACCGTCAATAAAAACTACTTTATAGGTGTCAATTTCATGAAGGAAATATTTTTTTACATCGGCAAATTCGATATTATTTTCGCTTTTTGGGAAAACCGAAAAGTCGTTTTTCAACACCGAATTTAAAGACGTGTATTTCCAAGCCTCCTCTTTTTTAGTTGGGAAACCTTTGTTTTCAAAGTTTTTTATTGCCGAAGTTCGCACCTCATGTAAATCAGAATTTACATCGATTTGCTCTTCAAAAGCCATAAAAGACGACACTAATTTTTCTTTTAATTCCATACTCTTATTGTTTAAAGTTTAAGGTTTAAAAGTTTAAAGTTGTTTTGTGGTCAACTTTAAACTTTAAACTTTAAACAAATTTTATGCTTGTTCGTTTTTTATCCAATCGTACCCTTTTTCTTCTAATTCTAATGCCAATGAGGCATCGCCAGATTTCACGATTTTTCCGTTGTACAAAACGTGAACAAAATCAGGGACAATATAGTCTAAAAGTCTTTGATAGTGGGTAATTACAATGATTGCATTCTTGTCACTTTTTAATTTATTTACGCCATTGGCAACAATTCGAAGGGCATCAATATCAAGCCCTGAATCGGTTTCATCAAGAATTGCCAATTTAGGATCTAGCATTGCCATTTGGAAAATCTCATTTCTCTTTTTCTCTCCTCCAGAAAATCCTTCATTCAAAGACCGTGACAAAAATTTACGATCTATTTCCAATAATTCCGATTTCTCACGAATCACTTTTAGCATTTCATTAGCCGGCATTTCCTCTAAATTATTTGCTTTTCTAGTTTCGTTAATTGAAGTTCTAATAAAATTGGTTACTGAAACTCCAGGTATTTCTACAGGATATTGAAACGACAAGAAAACGCCTTTATGAGCTCTTTCTTCCGGTGCTAATTCAGCAATATCTTCTCCTTCTAAAAATATCTCTCCTTCGGTAACTTCGTAATTTTCATTTCCAGCAATAATTGCTGAAAGTGTACTTTTACCAGCTCCGTTTGGACCCATAATGGCGTGGATTTCTCCCGCTTTCACTTCAAGGTTAATTCCTTTTAATATTTCTTTATCGCCTATTGATGCGTGTAAATTTTTAATGCTTAACATGTCGTCTTAATTGTTTAAAGTTTAAAGTTTAAAGTTCTCGTATTACTGAAACTTGGTGCCTTTAAAATCTTTCTTGTTTAAATATGATATAAAATTGTTTATTTTTCCACTTAAATTCTCGTAATCAATTCTTAATGTTGTAAATTTTTCTTCATTAATATAATTGAAATCTAAAACCCTGTAAAGTTGTGATCTTGTTTCTCCAGCTGACCCTTTAGCGATTGATAAAAATTGACGAAACTCGAGGTTCCCATTTCTTTCAAATCCTTCAGCAATATTATCCATTACTGAACCTGAAGCTGCTTTTATTTGATCTCTAAATCTAAAATCTGTTTTTATCTCGGTATCAATACATAAAAAATGTATTTCTTTAGCTAATCTTCTGGCTTCCTGCCAAATTTCTAAATCTTCAAATCGAGTAATTGTAGCCATATTATTTTGTTTGGTTTTTATTCGTTTAAAGTTACTAATCGATTCCAGTTAAACAACTTTAAACCTTAAACAAATTTTTACCCAACACTTCCTTCTAATGAAATCTCCAACAACTTCTGCGCTTCAACTGCAAATTCCATTGGCAACTTATTCAAAACGTCTTTGCTGAAACCATTTACTATTAATGCAATGGCTTTTTCGGTTGGAATTCCTCGTTGGTTACAATAAAAAACTTGGTCTTCACCAATTTTACTCGTAGTTGCTTCGTGTTCTATTTTGGCTGTTGTATTTTTACTTTCTATGTATGGAAAAGTGTGTGCACCACAATTATTCCCCATTAATAACGAATCACATTGTGAAAAATTTCTAGCATTTTCGGCTCCTGGGCCAATTTTTACTAACCCTCTATAACTATTTTGTGATTTTCCAGCCGAAATTCCTTTTGAGATAATGGTTGATTTGGTGTTTTTACCAATATGAATCATTTTCGTTCCCGTATCGGCTTGTTGGAAATTATTTGTTACCGCTATCGAATAAAATTCCCCTACAGAATTATCTCCTTTTAATACCACTGAAGGATATTTCCAAGTTACAGCAGATCCTGTTTCAACTTGTGTCCATGATATTTTTGCGTTTTTCTCACATATTCCTCTTTTGGTTACAAAATTGAAAACCCCTCCTTTACCTTCTTTATTTCCTGGATACCAGTTTTGAACAGTCGAGTATTTTATTTCGGCATCTTCCAAGGCAATTAATTCTACAACAGCAGCGTGCAATTGATTTTCATCACGACTTGGCGCCGTACAACCTTCCAGATAAGAAACATAACTGCCTTCGTCGGCAATTAAAAGCGTTCTTTCAAATTGTCCCGTTCCCGCTTGATTAATTCTGAAATAAGTTGAAAGTTCCATTGGACATTTTACTCCTTTTGGAATATAACAAAACGATCCGTCCGAAAAAACTGCTGAATTTAAAGCAGCATAAAAATTATCTTTTTGAGGAACAACTGTCCCTAAATATTTTTGAACTAATTCTGGATATTCCCGAATTGCCTCAGAAATACTCATGAAAATAATTCCTTTTTCAGCTAATGTTTTCTTGAATGTTGTAGCCACAGAAACCGAATCAACCACGATGTCCATTGCTACATTGTTCATCATTTTTTGCTCATCTACAGAGATTCCTAACTTTTTGTACATTTCTAAAAGTTCTGGATCGACATCGTCTAATGTTTTATTAGGATCGACTGCTTTTGGAGCAGAATAATAGGAAATGGCTTGAAAATCAGGTTTTGTATAATGAACATTTGCCCATTCTGGTTCGATCATTTCTTGCCATGCACGAAAAGCCTCGATTCTCCAGTTGGTCATCCATTCAGGCTCTTCTTTTTTAAGGGAAATGGCGCGAACAATGTCTTCATTTAAACCAATTGGGAAAGTTTCAGATTTTAAATCGGTATAAAATCCGTACTCGTATTCTTTAGTTTCGAGCTCGATTTTTAAATCGTCTTCGGTATATTTACTCATTTAATTTAAAAATTTAAAGTGAGAAAGACTCCCCACATCCACAAGTTCTACTTGCGTTTGGATTATTAAATACAAATCCTTTTCCATTTAAACCGCCAGAAAATTCTAAAATAGTCCCTGCTAAATACAAAAACGATTTTTTTTCAACTGCAATTCGAACGTTATTTACTTCGAAAACTTTGTCGGTTTCTCCAATTTCTTTATCAAATTTTAATTCATATGATAAACCTGAACAACCACCACTTTTAACGCCAACACGAACATAATCAACGGCAGCGTCAAAACCATCGTCTTTCATCATGTCGACAATTTTTTTACTTGCTGTATCTGAAACTTGTATCATTTTTTGATTTATTTTGAAAATTAAACCCTAGGAAAATTCCTTATTTTGATTTTGTCTAAATAAAGGGCAAAGATATTACAATAAAATGTTTTTCTCCAATTACTTCAATACTTTTTAACGAATTATTAAATATAAAAATCGATTTTCATCGGAATAAAGCCATTGATATTTCATAAATTGCAACACAAAATAAATTAAAGAGCATAAATCATGAAATTATACCCCATTGAAGCTGGAAATTTTAAGTTGGATGGAGGCGCTATGTTTGGCGTTGTCCCAAAAACCATTTGGAATAAAACCAATCCTGCCGATGAAAACAACCTAATTGATATTGCCGCAAGGTGTTTATTAATTGAAGAGGGCAATCGCTTAATTTTGATTGATACTGGAATGGGCAACAAACAATCGGAAAAATTTTTCAGCTATTATTCGCTTTGGGGAAACCATTCTATCGATAAATCATTGGCAAAATATGGTTTTCATCGAGACGATATTACCGATGTTTTTATGACGCACTTGCATTTTGATCATTGTGGCGGAAGTGTTAATTGGAATTCCGACAAAACAGGTTATGAAATTGCATTTAAAAACGCAAAATATTGGACAAATGAAAATCATTGGGAATGGGCTACAAAGCCAAATTCTAGAGAAAAAGCATCGTTTTTACATGAGAATATTATTCCAATTCAAGAAAGCGGTCATTTGAATTTTATTCAAAAACCAAACAGTGATTTTATTGAAAATTCAGAGCTTGGATTTGGGATTTTCTTTGCCGATGGTCATACTGAAAAACAGATGATTCCTCACATTAAATTTCAAGATAAAACGATTGTTTTTTGCGCTGACTTATTGGCAACAGCCGGACACATTCCAATTCCATATGTAATGGGATACGACACAAGGCCGCTTTTAACATTGGACGAGAAGTCGAAATTTATGAATGCTGCAGCTGATAATAATTACTATTTGTTTTTAGAACACGATGCCCACAATGAAATAATTACAGTCGAAAAAACTGAAAAAGGGGTTCGATTAAAAGAGGTTTTTTCTTGTAATGACCTCTTAAAATAGTGTTAATCATTGTCGTAAAATTGAATATCTTAAAGTATTTTTGAATCATAATTTTAACAAAACCAACATGAAATTAATTAAATTAACTTATTTATCGCTAATTGCCGCATTAACTTTGTCGCTTTCAGCAAATGCACAATCGACACAAAAAGTAGCTGTTGCAAAAAAAGGAGCCTTAACTGAAAATGAGCTAAAAAGATGGAGCCATCTTGATTTAGACAAAGACAGTATTCCGGGAATGAGCGTTGACAAAGTATATTCTGAATTATTAAAAGGGAAAACTTCAACTCCTGTAATTGTAGGAATTGTGGATTCTGGAGTAGATATTGAACATGAAGATTTAAAATCAGTGATTTGGACTAACAAAAAAGAAATCCCGGGCAATAAAATTGATGACGATAAAAATGGTTATGTCGATGATATTCATGGTTGGAATTTCTTAGGAAATATTACTAAAGAAAATTTAGAATATGAGAGAATTTTAATGGATAAAAAGTTGGTTGATGAGACTACTTATTTAAAAGCAAAAGCAATTAATGACGGTAAAATTGAGGAAGCCAATCAAACGAAATTCCAAATTGAACTTGCTTTAAATGGAACTAAAAAAGCGGATGAAAAGCTCGCTAAATTATTGGGTAAACCAACTTATACCGCTGAAGAATTAGATGCAATTGATTCTAAAGATCCAGAAGTAGTTCAAAGTATAGCAATTATGAAACAAATGCTTGCATATGGTTTAAGCGTTGCCGATTTGAAAAAAGAAATCGAAAAAGAATTGGAATCCTATATTAAAGTTCAAAGTGGTGAAAATCTAAAAACCAATTACAGAAAAGTTTTAGGTGATAATCCTGATAATATTAAAGACACAAAATATGGTGACAATAATGTTATGGGACCAGACAAAGAAGAAATTCTTCACGGAACGCACGTTGCAGGAATTGTGGCGCAGGTGAGAAACAACAAAATTGGTGGTGACGGAATTGCAAATAATGTTCAAATTCTTACTGTTCGTGCTGTTCCTGATGGAGACGAGTACGATAAAGACATTGCGCTTGGAATTCGTTACGCAGTTGATAATGGCGCTAAAGTGATTAACGGGAGTTTCGGAAAAGCATTTTCGCCTCATAAACAATGGGTTTACGATGCAATTAAATATGCTGAATCTAAAGATGTATTGATAGTTCACGCTGCAGGAAACGACGCAAAAGATATCGATAAGGAAGACAATTATCCAAACGATTCTGACGATAAAAAAACAGAATTTGCAGACAATATGATTACTGTTGGTGCGTTAAACTATGAATATGGAACTAATGTAGTTGCCGATTTCTCCAATTATGGAAAATTAAATGTGGATGTTTTTGCACCAGGTGTTAAAATTTATGCTTCTACACCAAATAATACTTACCAGTTTTTACAAGGAACTTCAATGGCTTCGCCAAATGTTGCAGGAGTTGCTGCTTTAATTCGTTCGTATTATCCAACGTTAACTGCTAAACAAGTAAAACACATTTTGATGGATTCTGGCACGGCAATTACAACAAGTGTGGCTGTTGGAGGTGATCCAGAAAAAAGCCGTCTGTTTTCTGAATTATCACAATCAGGAAGAATGGTAAACGCATATAATGCAATGGTTATGGCTGAAAAATTAGCTAAAAAACCAGCTCCAGCAAAAATTAAAGGATAAAAAATATTCCAACTTACCAATAAGCTTGCGGGAATTTTATATATTTCGGCAAGCTTATTTTTTAATATTAATTTCATTCGTCCCTTATGAAAAAATTGATTGTACTTTCCTTTATTTTTATGAATATCGGAAAGGGTATTTCCCAAAATACTAACTATTGGCAACAAAAAGTAGATTACAAAATGGAAGTTTCCATGGATGTAAAAACCTATTTATACAAAGGAAAACAAGAATTAGTTTACACCAATAATTCAAATGATACTCTTAAAAAAGTATATTATCATTTGTTCAATAACGCTTTTCAGCCCGGAAGCGAAATGGATATGAGATTGCAAAATATCAAAGATCCTGATGCTAGAATGGTAACCAAAGTTAAAGTAGGTGATAAAGAAGTTAAAGAAAGTCGAATAAAAAGCTTGAAGCCAAATGAAATTGGTTTTTTACATGTTTTTAATTTTAAACAAGATGGTGTTGTTGCTGTTGCAAAAGAAGTGGAAACAATTCTAGAAGTAACATTGGCGAAAGCCGTATTGCCCGGAGAAAAAACAACATTTTCATTAGATTTTGAAGGGCAAGTTCCTGTTCAAATACGTCGTTCAGGACGAAATAATAAAGAAGGGGTGGAACTTTCGATGGCGCAATGGTATCCAAAAATTGCCGAGTTTGATTTTGAGGGATGGCATGCAGACCCTTACATTGCACGTGAATTTCACGGAGTTTGGGGAAATTTTGATGTAAAAATCACAATTGATAAAGACTATGTTTTGGGTGGTTCTGGGTATTTGCAAAACAAAAACGAAATTGGTCACGGCTATCAAGATGCAGGAATAAATGTGGTTTACCCAAAGAAAACTAAAGCCCTAACTTGGCATTTTATAGCGCCAAACGTACACGATTTTACTTGGGCCGCCGATAAAAATTATTTTCACGAAATAGCGCAAGTTCCTAATGGTGCAACACTTCATTTCTTGTATAAAAACAATCCTAAAATTATTGAAAAATGGAAAAAAGTGCAATCTAAAACTGTTGAATTAATGCAGTATTATAATGCAACCGTTGGGAAATATCCTTACGAACAATATTCGATTATTCAAGGTGGCGATGGCGGAATGGAATATGCAATGTGTACTTTAATTTTGGGTGAAGGCACGTATGACGGACTTCTTGGCGTTATTGCTCATGAAATGGGACACTCGTGGTTCCAACACATTTTAGCTTCAAATGAAAGCAAACACGGATGGATGGACGAAGGATTTACTTCATTTATAGAAGATTTAGGAATGAATGAATTGGCTGAAAAAAAATCGGAAAACCCATTTGAAGGAAGCTATAAAAGCTATATAAATATGGCCAATTCTGGCAAGGAACAACCGCAAGGAACTCATGCTGATCGATTTGATGAAAATAGAGTTTACAGCATTACTTCCTATAGTAAAGGCGAAGTTTTCTTGGCGCAACTTCAATACCTCATTGGAAAGGAAAATTTATATAAAACATTGAAGCGTTATTATTCCGAATTCAAGTTCAAACATCCTACGCCAAATGATATTAAAAGAACTGCGGAACGAGTTTCGGGAGCAGAATTGGATTGGTATTTAACCGATTGGACACTTACAACAAATACGATTGATTACGGGATAAAATCAGTTAATGAAGAGGGTGATGCTACGATGATTAATTTGGAAAGAATAGGTAGAATGCCAATGCCAATAGACTTAGAAGTAGAATATGTGGGTGGAAATAAAGAAACATTTTATGTGCCTTTACGAATGATGAGTTTTGTAAAAGATAATCCATCCCGAAGCGACGGGACTGCAATGAAAAGAACGATTTTGAACGATTGGACTTGGGGAAATCCAAACTATCAATTTAAAATTCCAACTAATAAAGCCAACATAAAAAAAATCACAATTGACCCAAGCGGCTTTATGGCCGACGTGAAAAAGGACAATAATGTTTATGAATTGAAATAAAAATATTCCTATTTGTTTAGCATTTTATATCTTTGATTTTAAATAACCAACATGCAACTATCTTCAAATAAAAAAATCTACTTTGCATCCGACCAACATTTTGGTGCGCCAACTGCGGAATTGAGTTTTCCTAGAGAACAAAAATTTGTGGCCTGGCTAGACAAAATTAAAGTGGATGCGGAAGCTTTATTTTTATTAGGAGATTTATTCGATTTTTGGTTTGAATATAAAACCGTTGTTCCTAAAGGGTTTGTTCGAGTTTTGGGTAAACTTGCCGAAATTCGCGACAGCGGAATCCCAATCTATTTCTTTGTTGGGAACCATGATTTATGGATGAGCGATTACTTTGAAAAAGAGCTTAATATCCCTGTTTACCGCGATAATAAAGAATTTACTTTTAACAATAAAACTTTCTTAATTGGTCATGGCGACGGAAAAGGGCCTGGCGATAAAGGCTATAAAAGAATGAAACGTGTTTTTACCAATTCCTTCTCAAAAGCATTATTTCGTTGGATCCATCCTGATATTGGCGTGAAATTAGGTCACTATTTATCTGTAAAAAACAAGCTGATTTCTGGCGATGAAGATGTGAAATTTTTGGGAGAAGAAAACGAATGGTTGGTACTATATTCCAAAAGAAAATTAGAAACAAAACACTACAATTATTTGGTTTTTGGCCATCGTCATTTACCTATGAAAATTAACGTTGGTGAAAACTCCGAATATGTAAATTTAGGGGATTGGATTGGTTATTTTACCTATGGCGTTTTCGATGGTGAAAATTTTGAAATTAAGAAATTTGAAACCAAATAAACTAAAGTAAAAAAAGGAACTGCAGTTAGCAACCATCCTCCAAAACCACAAAGCAGTTCAAAAGAAAGGTGGGAAAGTGTCCCAAAAAAACTCTCCTTAAAAGAAGCTATAATTTCTTGAGCTGAATGATTGGATTGAGGGATTGAAAAAATAAATTCTCCAATATTTATAAAAGGAATAATCATTAACAATTGAATGGGCCACAAAATGTAGCTTATGGCAATCATTATTGGTAAATTCAACTTTCTTTTTATTGAAAGAACCGTTAACAAAAAAGTACTTACTCCAAGAATTGGGATAATAGAAATTAATGCCGAAACGAGAATGCTTTGCGTCAATTGAATTGGTGTTAAACCTTGTTTAAAAAGCGCAACTGTTTTTGATTTTAAAGCTAGAAAATTCCAATTATTGCTCGTTTTCATCGATGTCTTTTTGCAGGTCTAATTTTCTAAATGTTGGGGAAGCAAATCCAGTAAAAACTACAATAATTAACGTCATTGTTCCGCCAAAAACTACCGACGTTACTGTTCCCATTAGCTTTGCTGTCAATCCGCTTTCAAAGGCACCGAGTTCATTTGAAGAACCCACAAAAATTGAATTCACGGCCGAAACTCGTCCTCGCATGTGATCGGGAGTTTTCAGTTGTAAGATAGTTTGTCTGATTACAACCGAAATTCCATCCACGACGCCACTTAAAAACAATGCTATCACTGACAACCAAAATAACGTTGAAATTCCAAAAACGATAATACATATTCCAAAGGCAAAAATGGAAAATAACAGCTTCATACCGGCGTTTTTATTCAATGGGACATAAGCAGAAATAAACATCGTAATAAAAGCCCCTAAAGCTGGAGCTGCTCGCAAAACGCCAAATCCTTCGGGACCGACTTTCAAAATATCTTGAGCATAAATAGGTAATAATGCAACTGCGCCCCCAAATAATACAGCAACCATGTCTAATGATAAAGCACCTAAAATAGTTTTGTTGTTATAAACAAATTTCACTCCTTCTTTCAGACTTTGCATTATGGGTTCGCCAATTTTTGGATTTAAAATGGGCTTTTTGCTAATTTGACTTAATATAATTAATGCCAAAAAGGAACACGCTAAAACGAATAACATAGATCCGTGAACACCAATTATTGTTATTGAAAATCCAGCAACTGCTGGGCCCAAAACGGAACTTATTTGCCACACCGAGCTGCTCCAAGTTGCGGCATTTGGATACAGATTTTTTGGAACAATTAAGGAAAGTAACGAGAAAATAGTAGGCCCTAAAAATGCTCGAACAATTCCGCCAAGAAACACTAAGAAATAAATTGAATATAAAATTGTTTTGCCTGATAAATTGCCTCTAAATGGTTCCCAAGTCAATAAAAACAACCCTAAACTAATAATTAAAAATCCAATTATGCATTTCAACAGCAAGCCCTTTTTTTCATTCTGATCGACAAAATGACCAGCAAATAAAGCCATCAAAATAGCGGGAACGACTTCCATTAAACCTACAATTCCAAGTGAAAGAGCGCTTTTCGTCAAACTATAAACTTCCCACTCGATTACAATAAATTGCATGGACCAGGAAAAAACCATAATAAAACGAAGCAACAAGAAAATATTGAATTCTCTTATTCTCAACGCTGCATAAGGATCATTTTTTGCCATTTATTATTCGTTATTTTTAATATCTCTCAATCGTAATTGAATCGAAACGGTTCCGTTCCACTCGTTTTCATCAATGCAATAAGCTGCATCGAAAGGCTTTTTATTGGCAACTAAATTTAATTTATTTCCCATTCCGAAACCAATTGCAGCAATTCCCTCAGAATTATTTTGCTTTACAAATAGTTTTAGGTGCGATTGATCGGCGCCCATTAATTTTGGAAAACCAGTGTCATAAATATTTTTTGACATAAAAATGGGTGTCATATTCAAAGGTCCAAAAGGTTCAAATTGATTGATAATTCGAAGAAATTTTGGAGTAATTTGTGGAAAATCAATTTCTAAATCGATCGAAATTTCAGGTAATAAAAGTTCTGGATCAATGGTTTCTGAAACTACTTTTTCAAATGCTTGTTTGAAAGCCACGTAATTTTCTTCTTTTAATGTCAATCCCGCTGCATACATGTGTCCGCCAAATTGTTCCAAATGTTCCGCACACGCTTCCAAGGCATTATAAACATCAAATCCTTTTACAGAACGTGCCGATGCGGCTAATTTATCTCCGCTTTTGGTGAAAACCAATGTTGGTCGATAATAGGTTTCCATCAATCTAGACGCCACAATTCCTATAACTCCTTTATGCCAATTTTCTTGATAAACGACAGTGGTAAAACCCTCGATTTCGTTATTTTGTTCAATTTGCGAAAGCGCTTCAATGGTAATTTGTTTGTCTAATTCCTTCCGGTCAGTGTTGTTTTTTTCTATTTCTAAAGCAAATTGTTGGGCTTGCTCAAAATCAAATTCTGATAATAATTCTACTGCATGATTTCCGTGTTTGATTCTCCCGGCAGCATTAATTCTAGGCGCGATGATAAATACAACATCCGTAATATCAAGTACTTGCTTTTTTATTTGATAGGTAAGCGCTTTTATTCCTGGCCTTGGATTGGTGTTAATTACTTGTAGTCCAAAATACGCAAGCACCCGATTTTCTCCTGTCATTGGAACGATATCGGCTGCAATTGCGGTAGCTACTAAATCAAGGTATTCCGTTAAATCTTCAATGGTTTGATTTCGGTTTTTCCCTAATGCTTGAATCAATTTGAAGCCAATTCCACACCCACACAATTCATCGTAAGGATAATTACAATCGTCTCTTTTTGGGTCTAAAACGGCTACTGCATCTGGCAGGAATTCTCCTGGTCGGTGGTGATCACAAATGATAAAATCGATGTTTCGCTCTTTGGCATAAGCCACATGATCTATCGATTTTATTCCGCAATCTAGGGCAATTATTAATGAAAAATCATTGTCGTCGGCGTAGTCGATTCCTTTAAAAGAAATTCCGTAACCTTCGTCGTAACGGTCTGGAATATAAGTAGCTACATCGGAATAATAGGATTTTAAATAGGAAGATACCAATGAAACTGCGGTCGTTCCATCAACATCATAATCACCAAAAACGAGAATTTTTTCTTGTTTGGCAATAGCCAATTCAATTCGTGCAACCGCTTTATCCATATCTTTCATCAGATATGGATCGTGCAAATGGTCTAAGCTAGGGCGGAAAAAATCTTTCGCCGCATCAAAAGTTTCGATACCGCGTTGCGCCAAAAGTGTGGCTACATAATCTTCAACATTAAGGGCATTGGCGAGTTCGGTAACTTTTTGAGGATCGGGTTTTGATTTTACTTTCCAGCGCATAGTGTGATTTTGAATGGGTTGTATATATAAATTACTTCATTGATTTTCCTCCCACAACGACCACAATTTCCCCTTTTGGAGGTTTGTTTTCAAAATGAGTTAACACATCTCGAACGGTTCCTCGAACATTTTCTTCATGCAATTTCGACAATTCTCGAGAAACGCAAATTGGTCGGTCTTCGCCAAAATAAGTAATGAATTCCGTTAAGGTTTTGACTAATTTATGTGGAGAAACGTATAAAATCATCGTGCGAGTTTCTTCGGCTAAAGCCAAATATCGGGTTTGTTTTCCTTTTTTGTCAGGTAAAAATCCTTCAAAAACGAATTTGTCATTGGGCAATCCGCTGTTGACTAATGCGGGTACAAATGCAGTTGCGCCAGGCAAACATTCCACTGTAATTCCATGTTCAACACAAGCGCGCGTTAATAAAAATCCGGGGTCTGAAATTGCTGGGGTTCCTGCGTCAGAAATCAATGCCATGGTATCGCCGGCTTTCAATCTTGAAATTAAATTCTCAATTGTTTTGTGCTCGTTGTGCATGTGGTGGCTGTGCATGTGGGTGCCAATTTCGAAATGTTTCAGCAATTTTCCACTGGTTCGTGTGTCTTCAGCCAAAATTAAATCGACTTCTTTCAGCACTCGAATGGCTCGAAAAGTCATGTCTTCCAAATTTCCAATAGGCGTGGGAACGATATATAATTTTGACATAAAAATAAATTAAATTCAAACGGTATTGGTAAATTTAAATGGGAATTAAGCGAATTTCTTCTCTACAATTTCCATAAATCGAGTCACATATTCTTCTTTTCCTTCCCAATTATCGTAATCAGGTTTAACCATGTCGTCAATGAAGTTTTGGGCTTCTTCAAAAGTATCAAAAGTGCTCAACTGAGAAACTACGCGGTTCAAATCTTCACTGCTTCCGGCAAATAATTGTTTTTCAAATGCAATTCTGTCGTTCAATCCGAAGGTTATTGTTTTAGCAAAAGCTTCGTTGATGCTTATTTCTTTATCAAATTCAAAGTTGGGAATCGCTTTTTCTTCTTCTTCAATTTCTTCTGAAGCTTCCATTTCAAAAACTGGAGAAAAAACAGTTTCTTCAACTTCTGTTTCTTCTTCTTCTGCCGATTCTTCCTCTTCTTCTTCTTGAATTGGATCAAAAACACGTTCAAAAACAGGCTCAGAACTAGAACCTAATAAATCTTCAAATGAAATTTGTTTTGCCTCGGTTTTTGGTTTTTTATCTTCTACTTCTTCCACATTGAAAAGCTCAAAGTGAGGCTCGAATTCTCCTTCTTCCTCCTCAGACTCTTCTTCGTTTTCTTCAGATTCTTCCTCTTCAATTTCCTCTTCTTCCTCGTCTTCTAATTCTTCCGTTTCCTCTTCTTCCTCAGAATCTTCTTCTTCGTCTTCTAATTCTTCCGTTTCATCTTCCGTATCTTCCTCTTCGTCATCAGAAAAATCATCTTCTTCAATTTCCTCTTCCGCTTCTTCCTCGATTTCTTCAACTAATTCTGGTTGGATTTCGATTTCTTCAGGAGCAACGGCAACTTCTACTTCTTCAACTTCTGATTCGTTTTCTAATGCGTCGTTGACTAATTCTTGAATGTTAGAATTTCCAATGGTTGGTTTTACATCCGAAAAGTTCTCTTCAACAAATTTCAAAACCGACAATTTTTCATATAGTTTTTGAGTTTGTAAATGCAATTGCGTAAGATCTTCTTTGTTTTTTAGCTTTAAAATTCGGTGTGCTATACTGATTAAATCAGCTTCCAACTTTTTTTTCATAACAATAGTATTATTTTGTGTGAGGTTGTTTCTGTTTAAAATGTCTTCTTTAATCTATTATTTACTCAAAGGAAGAAGTAACCTTTGATAAAAATTTTCTACATTTGAATCGACGTAAAAGTATAAAATTTTCATATCGATTCGTTAGCGTTACAAAGTAATAAAAACTATTCATTTTAAGAGCAAGAAAAGTAAAAAAATGTTTCTCGAAAATACAGTAAATCATAAAGAACAATTTGGTTGGATCGAAGTCATCTGCGGATCAATGTTTTCCGGTAAAACGGAAGAGCTAATTCGTAGGTTGAAAAGAGCACAATTTGCAAAGCAAAAAGTAGAAATTTTTAAGCCTTCTGTTGATACTCGTTATCATGATGAAATGGTGGTTTCTCACGATGCCAATGAAATTCGTTCTACTCCGGTTCCTGCTGCTGCAAATATTGCAATATTGGCTCAAGGTTGCGATGTTATTGGAATTGACGAGGCGCAATTTTTTGACGATGAAATTGTAAAAATCTGTAATGATTTGGCAAACCAAGGAATTCGAGTAATTGTTGCTGGACTGGATATGGATTTTAAAGGAAACCCTTTTGGACCCATGCCAGCCCTTATGGCAACCGCGGAATATGTTACCAAAGTGCACGCCGTATGTACAAGAACCGGGAATTTGGCCAATTATAGTTTTAGAAAAGCCGATGGTGATAATTTAGTTTTACTAGGCGAAACCGAAGAATACGAACCGTTAAGTCGTGCTGCTTATTTTTATGCGATGAAAGAAAATCAAGAAAGTACAAAAGCGGCTAAAAAAACAAAAAATAAATAATTAGACTTGAGTTTAAACTCTGAAAATATAGCCCAAATTTTGAATGCCAATTGGTTTGGATCTTCAAATGCTATCGAAATTTCTCATATTTCAATTGACAGCCGTTCAATGCAAAATGGCGTTGGGACTTTATTTTTTGCGTTAGTTGGCCCCAATAATAACGGTCATAATTACATTGCTGAATTAATTCAAAAAGGAGTTCGTAATTTTGTAGTCAACACAATTCCAGATAATTTAAACGAAAAAGCTAATTTTCTTGTGGTGGAAAACACCCTTGACGCTCTTCAAAAATTTGCTGGTTATTACCGAAATTTATACCATTTCCCAATAATTGGAATCACAGGAAGTAACGGAAAAACGATTGTAAAAGAATGGCTGAATTTTCTTTTGAGCCCCGATTTTTCAATTATTAGAAGTCCGAAAAGTTATAATTCTCAAGTGGGCGTTCCTTTGTCAATTATTTCAATAAATGAAAATCACAACCTTGGGATTTTTGAAGCTGGAATTTCTACCACCAACGAAATGAGTAAGCTGGAACAAATTATCAAACCAACAATTGGGATTTTAACTAATTTAGGTTCGGCTCATGACGAAGGATTTGCCAATTTTGAACAAAAAATTAAAGAGAAAGTTGGGCTTTTTGCAAATGCTGAAATCTTAATTTATAAAAAAGATAAATTGGTTGACGCGTTTTTAAATTCCAATTTGAAAACCTTCTCCTGGTCTTTAAACGATTCAACTGCTGATGTATTTATTTCGCAAAAATCACTTTCCGATAAAACGATTCTCGAAGTCAATTTTTCAGGGAAAAAATTCGAAATTACCATTCCATTTAAAGACGATGCTTCCATTGAAAATGCTATTCATTGCCTGATGGTTTTATTGTATTTAAAATACGATACTTCGGTGATTCAAAGCCGTTTAGAATTACTTTATCCTGTGGAAATGAGACTCAAAGTAAAAACTGGAATTCATAATTGCACCCTTATTGACGACAGTTATAGTTCTGATTTTCAATCGTTAAAAATTGCCTTGGATTTTCTTGAAAGTCAAAAGCAACATGCCAATAAAACGATAATTCTCTCCGATATTTTTCAAAGTGGTTTGTCCAATGACGATTTGTATTCCAAAGTTTCAGAATTGATTGTTTCCAATAAAATCAATCGTGTGATTGGTATTGGAGAAACTATATCCGACTATAAAAACAAGTTTGTAAACTGCATTACTTATAAAAATACCGAAGCTTTTATTGCCAATTTTAATTCGCTTAATTTTAGTAATGAAACCATCTTAATTAAAGGCGCTAGACTATTTGAATTTGAAAAAATCGTGCATTTATTGGAAGAAAAAACACACGAAACAGTACTTGAAATCAATCTAAACGCAATTAGTCACAACTTAAATTATTACAAATCTAAGTTGGAACCTGCTACCAAAATTATGGTGATGGTCAAGGCTTTTGGCTATGGAAATGGAGGCTTTGAAATTGCTAAATTATTAGAACACCACCATGTTGATTATTTAGGAGTGGCTTTCGCCGATGAAGGAATTACGTTGAAAAATGCAGGAATTACGTTGCCAATTATGGTCTTAAATCCTGAAAACACTAGTTTTTCAGCAATTATTCAACACCATTTAGAACCGGAAATTTATAGTTTGAAAGGCTTAAATTCCTTTTTACAAATAGCAAAAAACAATCATTTGGAAAATTATCCAATTCATATAAAATTGGATACCGGAATGCACCGATTGGGGTTTGAGGAAGAAAATATTGAGGCGCTAATTTCAATTTTGAAAGATAATAAATCGGTAAAAGTAAAAAGTATTTTGTCGCACATGGCAACCAGCGATTCTATGGATAATAGCGATTTTGCTCTTTACCAAATTCAATTATTTGAAAAATTATCTTCAAAAATTATATCTGAATTAAAAATAACACCGATTCGTCATTTATTAAATACTTCAGGAATTAGTAATTTCCCAGAAGCGCAAATGGATATGGTTCGCCTTGGAATTGGTTTGTATGGCGTTTCAAATGACCCTCAGGAACAACGGTTTTTAGAAAACGTAGGGACATTAAAATCCATAATTTCTCAGATTAGAGTTATAAATGTGGGAGAAAGCGTGGGGTACGGCAGACGATTTATAGCACAAAAAGAAACTACTATTGCTACAATTCCTATTGGTTATGCCGACGGAATTTCTAGACATTGGGGAAATGGAGTGGGATTTGTAACTATAAACGGTCAAAAAGCTACAATTGTTGGAAGTATTTGTATGGATATGTTAATGGCTGATGTTTCAGAAATAGATTGTCAAGAAGGCGAAGAAGTTGTATTATTTGGTGAAAACCCAACGGTGAGTTTCATTGCTGAAAAATTAGGAACAATTTCCTATGAAATCCTAACTAGCATTTCCCAAAGGGTGAAACGCGTTTTTTACAGAGAATAATTAAAAACCATTTTTATGAAAATGATATCTGAATTTAAGGCCTTTGCGATGAAAGGCAACGTGATTGAATTGGCAATAGGGGTTGTTATTGGAGCGGCATTTGGAAAAATCATCAGTTCTTTAATTGACGATGTGATTACTCCACTTATTCTAAAACCAGCATTAGAAGCAGCAAAAATTACAGAAATTGATCAATTGGTTGCTTTTGGAGGAGTGAAATACGGCGTTTTTATTTCGTCATTAATCAATTTTATCATCGTTTCATTCGTATTGTTTTTGGTGGTAAAAGCTGTGAATGTATATAAAAAGAAAAACGGAATTAACGATGATCAAGAAAAAAAAGGTCCAACTCAAGAAGAATTACTAACGGAAATTCGAGATTTGTTAAAAAAATAATACCGCTACATTATATATTCTAATTTAAACCACGCCAAGAGCGTGGTTCTTTTTTGTTATATTCACAACAATTTGTAGTTTTTTGTTAAGCTAGTTATTTTGAAATGAAGATTATGTACTTTTGCAAAGCAAATTAATTAAAATTGAAAAATATGAAAATTGCAGTTGTTGGCGCTACAGGAATGGTTGGAGAAATAATGCTAAAAGTTTTAGCGGAAAGAAATTTCCCTGTAACTGAATTAATTCCCGTTGCTTCTGAAAAATCTATTGGGAAAGAAGTCGAATTCAAAGGTAAATTTTACAAGGTTGTTGGTATGCAAACTGCTGTTGATATGAAGGCCGATATCGCCTTGTTTTCTGCTGGTGGCGATACTTCTTTAGAGTGGGCTCCAAAATTTGCTGCAGCTGGAACTACCGTAATTGACAATTCTTCGGCATGGAGAATGGACCCAACAAAAAAATTAATTGTGCCTGAAATTAATGCTTCAGAGCTGACAAAAGAGGATAAAATTATTGCAAATCCAAATTGCTCAACAATACAAATGGTGCTTGTTTTAGCTCCATTACACAAAAAATACAATGTAAAACGCGTTATAGTTTCCACTTATCAATCAATTACTGGAACTGGAGTTAAAGCGGTTCAGCAATTGGAAAATGAATATTCTGGAGTTCAAGGGGAAATGGCTTATAAATACCCAATTCACCGAAATGCAATTCCTCAATGTGATAGTTTTGAAGACAACGGGTACACCAAAGAAGAAATGAAATTAGTTCGAGAAACTAAAAAAATATTAAGCGATAACTCAATAAAAGTAACCGCAACAGCAGTTCGTGTGCCTATTGTTGGCGGACATAGTGAAGCGGTAAATGTGGAGTTTTCTAATGATTTCGACGTTAAGGAAGTGCTTTCTATTTTAGAAAACACGGATGGAGTTGTGGTTCAAGATAGCACTGACAATTTTAGTTACCCAATGCCTATTTATGCAGAAGGTAAAGATGCCGTTTTTGTAGGTAGAATTCGTCGTGACGAAAGCCAAGATAACACCTTAAATATGTGGATTGTAGCTGACAACTTAAGAAAAGGCGCTGCTACAAATACGGTTCAAATTGCAGAATATTTAGTTGCTAATCATTTGGTATAATAACCCATTTTACACCTATTGAATAAATAAAATTACGAAGGTTGAAAAAGAATAAAATACTTATCCATTTTTCTATAGTGATTGCAATATTGTTTTCAATATTGTTTCAATCACACGATTCGTATGCTCACTTTATTAAAGAAAAAGCTGAGTCAGAATGTCGCCATAAAAGTTCATCAAAACACCAAATCACGCACCAACACCATTCGTTGGAACACTGTTTTGTGTGTGAATTTGCTTTCAGTTCGGCAGTACCATTTTCTGCTTTTTATTTTAAACCACGGAAAATATCGTTTAAAACACAGAGTAGTTTTTACTATTCTGATGTTTTTAAAACCCATACTAAAAATTCAAATCTTCTTCGCGGCCCACCTTTTTTTAATATGTAATCTGAACTAAATCAGTAAGGAAATGCTGATTTAAAAATCAAATCATAACATAAAAAATATAAAGATGAAGAAGATACTAATTGCCCTTTTTATAGGGTTTTCAGCATTTATAAATGCGCAAAATAAAATATCAGGAAAAATTACAGATAAAAATAATAACCCTATAAAAGGAGTAAATATATTCGTTTCAGAACTACATAAAAGTTCGGAAACAGATGAAAAAGGGACGTACTCAATTAACAATGTTCCCAATGGAACTATAAAAATTACCTATACATTACTCGGTTTTACATCCCAAAATAAAACGCTTTTATTACAAAATGGGGAGAATAAATTGGACATCGTTTTAGAGCCGACTTTGTTTCAAATGGACGAAGTAATTGTGGCTACATCTTTTCATAAATTACAATCACAAAATGTGATGAAAGTAGACCATGAAAGCATGAAATCGTTACAACAAAAAGGGGCGGTTACCTTAATTGAAGGGTTAGAAACACTTCCAGGAATTTCTCAAATTTCAACAGGAGCTTCCATTGGTAAGCCAGTTATTCGAGGTTTAAGTGGCAATCGAGTTCTCGTTTACTCTCAAGGTGTTCGTCTTGAAAATCAGCAATTTGGCGATGAACATGGATTAGGATTAAACGATGCTGGTGTGGAAAGCGTTGAAATTATTAAAGGGCCTGCCTCTTTACTTTATGGGTCTGATGCCTTGGGTGGAGTTCTCTATTTTAACCCAGAAAAATTTGCAAAATCAAATACCTTTGAAGGTGATTTTAGCCAAAAAATATTCTCAAATACATTAGGAAGTAACTCTACTTTGGGATCAAAAGTTTCATCCGAAAATTGGAAATATTTAGTTCGTGGAAGTAATAGTTTTCATTCTGATTATAAAATTGCAGATGGAAATCGGGTGGCCAATACAAGATTTAATGAAAGTGATTTAAAAACGGGAATTGGTTATAGCAACTCAATATTTTCATCCGTTTTAAGATATAATTTTAACAAATTGGATTTAGGAATTCCTGAAAATGGAATTGCCGAACAAACTTCAAGTTCAACTCCCGAATATCCAAAACAAGCGGTTGTCAATCATCTTTTAAGTTTAAATTCTACCTTGTTTTTCAATACCTCTAAACTAGATATTGATTTGGGATTTATTTCAAATAACCGAAGTGAATTTGAGGATAGTGACGTTGCAAATTTGAAAATGAAATTGAATACTTTGAATTATAATTTGAAATACCATTTGCCAAAAGCGGGTAAATTAGAGTCTATTTTCGGAATTCAAGGAATGGCGCAAACCAATGTAAATTCGGGAATTGAATACCTAATCCCAAATGCTAAAACTAATGATTTTGGTGTGTTTGGAACGGCAAATTACGAATGGAATTCAAGCGTTTTACAGGCAGGAATTCGTTTCGATAATAGAAATATAAATACTGAAAGCTATGGTGTTTTAGGAGATGAAGGCTCATTTGAAGCAGTTGCTAAAAATTACAACAGTTTTAATGGTTCGCTAGGATACAAAACTAATTTAACTAAAGAATTTACTTTGAGAATTAATGTGGCTTCTGGTTTCCGAGCTCCAAATTTAGCTGAATTAACTTCAAATGGCGTTCATGAAGGCGCTAATCGCTATGAAATAGGAAATAGCAATTTATCTACTGAGCAAAACATGCAAACCGATTTAAATTTAGAATATCAAAACAGCCATTTTGAGTTTTTTGCCAACGGATTCTACAATAAAATCAATAATTATATTTATTTAAATCCTTCGGCAAATACTATTGCGGGATATGATGTTTTTAATTATTTTCAAACCGATGCCAAATTATATGGCGGTGAATTTGGGCTTCATTTTCATCCTCACCCTTTAGATTGGCTTCATTTTGAAAGCAGTTTTGAAACGGTAACGGGCGAAAAGCAATCCCGAGGTCTCGGGAGTGAGTTTTTACCGCTTATTCCTGCGAACAATTGGAACAACAGCTTACGTGCTGAATTCAATGTCAAAAATTGGTTGAAAGACGGCTTTGCAACGTTAAATGTTTCCAATACTTTCGATCAAAAGAGAGTTAGTGGTTTTGAAACTTATTCAGGTGGTTATACGTTGGTTAATTTTGGAATTGGAGGGCAAATAAATATTAGGAAAGCCCATTTTAACTTTAATATCAATGGAAATAATCTCTTTAACAAAAGCTATATTGCCCATTTGTCAAGATTAAAAAATGACGATATTCCAAATATTGGAAGAAATATCGTTTTGGGAATCAATTTTAGTTTATAAAAATATACATCGCAATTAAATATATTTTATTAATAATAAACTCCCTATTTTTGGGTAAAACTAATCTCATATGAAAAAAATAATTTCAGTAATGGTGATAACTACTTCTATTGCCTCATTTTGTCAAAATCAAAAAATGGAACCATTAACCTACCCAGAAACTAAGAAAACAGCAACCGTTGATAGTTATTTTGGTGCTGAAGTTAATGATCCTTATCGATGGTTAGAAGACGACAAATCTTCGGAAACAGCAGCTTGGGTTAAAGAAGAAAACAAAATAACATTTGATTATTTATCTAAAATTCCATTTAGAAATAAGATCAAAGAACGAATGGAAAAACTATGGAATTATGAAAAAATTTCTGCTCCATTCAAAGAAGGAGAATACACTTATTTCTATAAAAACAATGGGCTTCAAAACCAATCGGTATTATACAGAATAGATAAATCTGGAAAAGAAGAGGTTTTTTTAGATCCTAATACTTTTTCAAAAGACGCTACAACATCTCTTGATGGATTGAGTTTTTCTAAAGATGGATCTAAGGTTGCCTATTCCATTTCTAAAGCAGGAAGTGATTGGAGAACGGTAATTTTTATTGATGCCAAAACAAAAAAAGAAATTGATACTCGCCTTATTGATGTTAAATTTAGCGGACTTTCTTGGAAGGGAAATGATGGGATTTTTTATTCTAGTTATGAAAAGCCAAAAGGGAGTGAGCTTTCGGCTAAAACCGACGAACACAAATTGTATTTTCACCTATTAGGAACAGCCCAAAAAACAGATTTAGTAATCTTTGGCGATAAGGAAAAACGTCGCTATGTGAGCGGAAGTGTTTCTGAAGACGATCGCTATTTGTTTATTTCTGCAGCAAATTCTACCTCAGGTAACGAATTGTATTTAAAAGACTTGAACACCCCTAATTCTAAAATTATTCCTATTGTAAGCAATTTTGATTTTGATGTTGATGTGATTGATAATTTAGGTTCAAAATTGTTTATCCTTACCAATATAAATGCTCCTAACAAAAGAATTGTAAGTGTAGATGCAAGTAATCCAGGCTCTGAAAACTGGTTTGATTTTATACCTGAAACAGACAATGTGTTATCGCCAAGTACCGGAGCAGGATATATTTTTGCAACTTACATGAAAGATGCTATTTCGTTAGTAAAACAATATGATTTTAAAGGAACCTTAATTCGCGAGGTAGCTCTTCCAGGTATTGGAACCGCTTCTGGTTTTGGCGGAAAAGCAAAAGATACCGAATTGTATTTTTCTTTTACAAATTATACAACTCCGGCAACTATTTACAGTTTCAATCCTAAAGATGGTAAGGCTTCGGTTTATAAAAAACCTGTGGTAGATTTCAAAAGTGAAAATTATATTTCAACACAAGTCTTTTATACTTCAAAGGATGGAACCAAAATTCCAATGATTATTACCCACAAAAAGGGATTAAAAATAAATGGAAAGAACCCGACAATTCTTTATGGTTATGGCGGTTTCAATATTAGCTTAACGCCAAGTTTTAGTGTTGCCAACGCCGTTTGGTTGGAAATGGGGGGTATTTATGCTGTTGCTAATCTTCGTGGCGGTGGAGAATACGGTAAAAAATGGCATGATGCAGGAACCAAGCTTCGAAAGCAAAATGTATTTGATGATTTTATTGCTGCGGCACAATATTTAATTGCCGTAAAATTCACGTCTTCTGATTACTTAGCTATTAAAGGTGGTTCCAACGGCGGATTATTGGTTGGAGCAGTAATGACACAAAAACCGGAATTAATGAAGGTCGCTCTTCCGGCTGTGGGAGTACTAGATATGCTGCGTTATCATACGTTTACCGCAGGAGCTGGATGGGCTTATGATTATGGAACTGCTGAAGATTCAAAAGAAATGTTTGAGTATATCAAAGGTTATTCTCCTGTTCAAAATGTAAAAATGGGTACAAAATATCCTGCTACTTTGGTAACAACTGGAGATCATGATGATCGTGTGGTACCGGCGCATAGTTTTAAATTTGCATCCGAATTACAAGCAAAACAAGCGGGAACAAACCCAGTTTTAATTCGAATAGAAACCAATGCGGGACACGGAGCTGGAAAACCGGTTTCAAAAACTATTGATGAAGCTTCTGATATTCAAGCGTTTACGCTATTTAACATGGGGTTTAATAGCTTACCATAATTAAAAATCAAGTTCAAAAAAAAGCAGACTAGTTTTTGATTAGTCTGCTTTTTTTAATATTCTATTTTCCCTAAATGACGCATTACCCTTACAATTCTATCTTTTCGCTTATTGATATAAACCGTGGAATTGGTCGCTTTATATTTTCTTGGATTGGGAAGAATTGCGGCAATTCCGGCAGCTTCTCTAAGTGAAAGGCTAGACGAACCTTTTCTATACCAATATTCGGTTGCGGCTTGTGCTCCATAAATTCCGTCGCCCATTTCAATTGAATTTAAATAGACTTCCATTATCCTTTCTTTACCCCAAATTAATTCAATTAAAACGGTGAAATAAGCTTCAAAACCTTTTCGGATATAACTCCTTCCTTGCCAAAGAAAAACGTTTTTTGCGGTTTGTTGTGAAATGGTGCTTCCTCCTTTGATTTTTTTGCCTTTTTGATTGTTTTTCATAGCCATTTTCAAAGCAACAAAATCAAATCCGTGGTGTTTTAAAAAAGTCCCATCTTCGCTTGCAATTACTGCTTTTTGTAGGTTTTTGGAAATGTCTTCAATAGGGACCCAGTCATGATTGCAAACCATTTCTTTTCCGTTAAATTTCATTTCAATTGCTCTAGTAACCATTAAAGGGGTGAATGGAACTGGAACAAATTTGAATACTATAACCAAACCTATTGAAATTCCTAAAAACCAAAGAAAGACTCTAAATACTATCCGAGTAAATTTTTTCCACATATAAATTATATTAAATCGGCCAATTCAGTGCCTATTAAACTACCAATTGCAACTCCCATTCCGCCTAATCGTACGCCACAAAATACATTATTAGATACGGGCTCCACGATTGGATTTTTTGAAGCACCAAGCCCCATAATTCCGCTCCAACGATGATCAATTTTAATTTCTTGATTTGGTAAAATTACTTCTTTTAATAGCATTTCCAAATGGTTTTGAATTAATTGCGTTTCGCCAAATTCATCGGTTGCTTCGCCTTGAAAATCCAAGTTTCGGCCTCCGCCAAAAAGGATTCTATCGCCAATATTTCTAAAATAATAATAGCCTTTATCTAAATGGAAGGTTCCTTTTATATGTAAGTTGGGTATAGGATGGGTTATTAAAACTTGTGCTCGTGCTGGTTTAACTTCGCCTTTGGTGAGTTCTGAAGCGAATCCATTGGTGGCAAATAATAGCTTTTGGGTTTTGAAAGAAAAATCTCCAAGTGCCACCTCAGCATTGGTTCCATTGTCATTAAAAGCCGTTACTTTTTGTTGGTTCAAAATCAAAATATCATTTGCAGAAGCTTGTTTTAATAATTCTTGCATCATATTTCCGGTGTCAATTTGGCCTTCAAATGGATTGAAAATTACACTTTCAAATATTCCGTTAAACCCAAATCGATCCATTTCTTTAGAATAAACATCGGCTTTAAATAGGGGTTGCAAAATTTCATTAATAAAAGGAAGTTTATTGATACACTCCAAAAAATCCGATTCGTGTTCTTTTAAAAACAACTCGTATCCGCCAAAAGGCTTGAAATCTAATTTTTCATCGCCGATGCGTTTTCGTAATAATTTTAGTCCTTCCCAGCGTTTTTGAATCAAATTAATCACTTCCTCTTCCGAATGGGATTTTAGGTCATCTATAATTTCAGACAAGCTTCCAAAACAGGCAAAACCAGCGTTTTTAGTACTTGCGCCTTGAGGTAAAACGCCTTTTTCAAGTACAATTATTTTACTTTTTGGGAATCGCTCTCGAAGTCGTAATGCGGCGTGAAGCCCAACAATACCACTTCCTACAACGGTATAATCAACATTGGTAAACCAATTTTTTATTTCCCAATAACTGAGCTGCATCTTTTTTTATTTCAAATGTAATTAATCTTGTTAAATAAATATAATGTTAATCGCTAAACCCTACTTTTAGATCATCAGAAAATAAATATATTAGAAAAATTGAGTACTTTTAAACCTTGAAAAATAATTATAACTATGAAAAAATTACTGATTTTAACTTTAATTACTATGAGTGTAAATGGGGTTGTAGCTCAAAATGTTATGTCGCCTGAATTACTTTGGAAATTGGATAGAATTTCTCCATTAGGAATTTCTAAAGACGAAAAAAATATTATTTATAAGGTTTCAACGCCTTCGGTAGAAGAAAATAACTCGAATTCTAAGTATTATTCTGTTCCTGTAAATGGCGGAAATGCTGTTGAAAATTCCGATTACAAATCTTTATTGGCTGATAAAAATGTATCTCCAGATGGAAAATATACCGTTTATAATGAAGAGGTAAAAATTGACAAAGTTCACGGAAAAGACTTCTATCCTAATTTGGATAAATCCAATGCTCAAATCTATAATGGGTTGGATTATCGCCATTGGGACACTTGGAATGAAGGTAAATTCAATCACGTTTTTTATAAATCAAACGATGAAAAATCGGTTGGAATTGACATTATGAAAGGCGAAAATTTCGATGCTCCTCAAAAGCCTTTTGGAGGTGATGAAGATTATATTTGGTCGCCAGACAGCAAAAGCATTTTATACGTATGCAAGAAAAAAGCAGGAACGGCTTATGCAATTTCTACGAATACTGACATATACGAATACCACATTGAAACTGGAATTACTGAAAACAGAACAGAAGGTAATTTAGGATATGACACTGCTCCTGTTTTTTCTCCAACGGGAAATTTAACGTGGTTGCAAATGAAACGCGACGGATATGAAGCTGATAAAAACGATATTGTAGTTAGTTTTAAAGGAACAACTATTAACCTTACGGCAAATTGGGACGGAAGTGTAGAAAGTTATATTTGGAGTAAAGACGGGAAGAAAGTTTATTTCCAAGCGCCTATTGACGGAACGCTTCAATTATTTGTAGTCGATTTTCCAGGTTTAACCAAAAAAATGCCTCAAGTAGTTCAAGTTACCAATGGTGATTTTGACGTTTCAGGATTGGTAGGAATTGTAGGCGATAAATTCTTCGTTACCAGATCAGATATGAACCACGCTGCCGAATTGTATTCGTATGATTTGAAGAAAAAAGTTTGGAATCAAATGTCTAATGTGAATACAGCGACCTACTCCACATTGGCGTTAAGCAAAACAGAACGAAGATATGTTACCACAACCGACGGTAAAAAAATGTTGGTTTGGGTGATTTTACCACCTAATTTTGATGCCTCAAAAAAATACCCAACGTTATTGTATTGCCAAGGAGGACCGCAATCTCCATTGACACAATTTTACTCTTTCCGTTGGAATTTCCAATTGATGGCTGCTAACGGGTACATTGTTGTGGCGCCAAATCGAAGAGGAATGCAAGGGCACGGTGTGGAATGGAATGAGCAAATTAGTAAAGATTGGGGAGGACAAGTAATGAAAGATTACCTTTCAGCGATTGACGATGTGGCCAAAGAAAACTATGTTGACAAGGCTAGATTAGGATGTGTTGGGGCGAGTTATGGCGGTTATTCTGTGTTTTATTTAGCTGGAATTCACAACAACAGATTCAAAACTTTTATAGCTCACGATGGTGTTTTTAACACGCAAAGCATGTTTGGAACTACCGAAGAAGTGTTCTTCAACAACTGGGATTTTGGTGGTGCTTATTGGGAAAAAGACAATAAAGCGGCTCAAAAAACCTACACCGAATTTAATCCTGCAAGTCATGTTGAAAAATGGAATGCGCCAATATTGATTATTCAAGGCGGAATTGATTTTAGAGTGCCAATTGGACAATCTCAAGAGGCTTTTCAAGCAGCACAATTGCGAGGAATTAAAAGTAGATTTTTGTATTTTCCAGAAGAAAACCACTGGGTTTTGAAACCGCAAAATGCACAAGTTTGGCAAAAGGAATTTTACAAATGGTTGAAAGAAACACTTTAATTATTTGCTATTTTAATACAAAAACCACGGGATTCATTCCGTGGTTTTTTATTTCAAATGCATTCGTACCTTTGTAAATCAGAATTAGAAACTAAAAATGAACTTCACCTATTCAAAAGCAGAAAAACTAAAAAGCAAGACAACTATTGATTTACTTTTTTCAAAAGGGAAATCGGTGTCGAAATATCCGTTGCGATTGGTTTATATTGAAGGTGATTTTGGCGAAGGTATTCCAATTAAAATGGGCGTTTCTGTTTCTAAAAAACATTTTAAAAAAGCGGTTGATAGAAACTATTTTAAAAGAGTACTTCGCGAAACCTATCGCCTAAATAAGCACTTACTTTTAGATAATTTAGCAATGCCTTTTTCGTTTATGTTTCTATATCAAAGCAAGGACAGATTGCCATTTGAGGAAATCAATAAAAAGACAATTCAGTTGTTTGACAAGTTTTTGGAAGCACAAAAAACAGAAATAAAATAAATAAATTTTATGTATAAATACCTTAAAAAACGATATATAATTCCGGTATTGGCGAGCGGAATGCTGTTTATTGGCGTAAGCTTTAAAGACGATTTTTTTGAAGTTGCCAAACAAATAGAAATTTTCACTACCTTATTCAAAGCGGTAAATAGTAATTATGTCGATAAGGTAAATCCGGGTGATTTAATGGATAAAGCCATCAAAAGCATGTTGGCAGAATTAGATCCTTACACGAATTATTTCAATGAACAAGATGTCGTAAAATTCAAAATAAATAATACCGGAGAATACACAGGAATTGGCGCTGTAATTACTAGAAAAGAAGCTAAATTAATCGTAAAAGAAATCTATAAAAATTATCCTGCAGACAAGGCCGGGCTTAAAGGTGGTGATGAAATTATTTCAATTGGAGACATCAATTTAGCCGATTACAAAGAAGACGCAAGCCAACTATTGAGAGGCGGAAAAAATGCAAAAGTCGACATCAAATTCATCCGCCAAGGAAAAACCCTAACTGCGCATTTGATTTTAGAAGAAGTAGAGGTAAAAGCAGTTCCCTACTTTGGAAAAATTGACGACAAAACAGGGTATATTGTATTGAATCAATTTACAGCTAAGGCATCGATGCAGGTTAAAGAGGCGTTGGAACAATTAAAAAGAGAAGGTGCGGAAAAGATTGTTTTAGATTTAAGAGGAAACCCAGGAGGATTAGTGAATGAAGCGGTAAGTATTTGTAATTTATTTGTTCCAAAAGATGAAATTATAGTTACTACAAAATCAAAAACTGAGAAGAATAACGTTACTTTCAAAACCACTCGAGAGCCTTTAGATACTGAAATTCCTTTAGTGGTAATTGTAGACGGAAAAAGTGCTTCGGCATCTGAAATTGTTTCAGGCGCATTACAAGATTTAGATCGCGCGGTGATTATTGGAAGTCGGAGTTTTGGAAAAGGATTGGTTCAGCGACCAATAGATTTATGCTACGGAACGCAAATTAAAATTACCATTTCTAGATATTATACTCCTTCTGGAAGATGTATTCAGGCATTGGATTATTCTCATAAAGACAAAGACGGGAAAGCAATTCGAACTGCAGCCACCGATTATAATGCCTTTAAAACTAGAAAAGGTCGAACAGTTTACGATGGTGGTGGAATATTGCCAGATGTTGTTTTTGAAGAAACAAAAATGAGCAATATTTCAGAAGCCTTGGTAAAAAACGATGGGATTTTCAATTTTGTAACGGAATATTATTATAAAAATCCGAATTTAGGAACGACAATTCCTGTAATTTCTGACGCTGACTTTGCCGAATTTAAAGCGTTTTTAAAACGTGAAAAATTCTCATTTGATACAGAAACCGAGTTGGCACTAAAAAAGACGTTAGCGGCAGCAAAAAAGGAGAAATTAGATGCATCGATAGCAAATGAATACCAACAATTACTTTCTGCATTACAAAAAAGTGAGGAAAATATGCTAAATCAAAATCAGAAGGAAATCAAAAATCTAATTCTTGATGAGATAATCAAGCGTTATCAATACAAAGAAGGACTTTATTTGTATTATACCAAAAACAATTTAGAGATTAAGAAAGCAATCGGAATTTTGAACAATGAAATGGAATACAAAAAGATTCTAAACTAGTATTTACTTAGTAATTTTCATTTCAATGTGCGGAATATCGTCTTCTAAATACGTTTCTGAAGTGGCGACAAATCCGTGAGATTCATAAAATTTCTTTAAATACAATTGCGCAGAAATAGTGATGTTTTGAACATTGAATCGACGATTAATTTCTAAAATTGATTGGTCAATTAATTCATGTCCGAAATTTTTATCTCGGTGTTTTTCTGCAACGACTACTCTTCCAATTGACGAAAATTCGAAATAATCGCCTGGTTTAAACAATCGGGAATACGCAATTATCTCTCCTTCAACTATTCCAAATAAATGCAACGCCTTATGGTCTTTGTTGTCGATATCTTGGTAAACGCAATTTTGTTCAACCACAAATACTTCCGATCTTAATCTCAATATTTGATATAATTCTTGCGTTGAAAGTTCATCGAAAGTTTTGGTTTTCCAGCTAATTGACATCTTAAACAATTTATTTTTTAATGAATTTCACCGATTTTATTATCGCTTCCAATTCAAACATTAAGTCTCTTTTTTTCATGGAAGGCGCATAACAAAATCCTTCTAAAACCACGATTCTTCGGTTTCTATAATCTTTAATACAGTAATTGATGAACGGCCCCGACATAAAATCGTTTTTCATTTCCCAGGTTCCTTTGGTTTCAAAAGCAGTTCTTTTTGCCAATTTAGTTTTCATGAAATATGGAGAATACGCCTGCTCAGTAATCATTTTTGAATACCTTTCAGTTCCATGAATATAAAGCGCACCAATAGAATCTCTGGTTTTAATAACGTTCTTAATTAAACTGGATTTATAACTGGCCTCTATATTTTTAATTGGTATTTGATAAATCAAAATGCTAGTGCTCCCGCCGGTGATTTCCTTTTTATACCACATGAATTTCTTTCTAGATAAAACGCTGTTGTACCCTTTTGGAATATTAATATCAATTTTAAATTTCTTTTTTATTCGGTCCGATTTTATAATCGAAGTATCGATAACTCTTTGGTTTTCGATAATTTCCGTTTCCCGCATCAACTTGATAATTTCAGCGGTGTGTTTGTCGATAACATCTAGAATTTCGAAGGTATTTCTGCCTGAGATATAGAAAATATTTTGTGGAGTGGCAAATTCATTTTTCTTAATTTCAAATTCGCTTGCGGTCGATTTTTTAATAACAATACTGTTTCGGCTATTAACCACATAACCTTCCAAAAACTTAATAGGATATTGATTGATGGTGAACTGCGGTTCTTCTTGCGGGAGTCCAATTACCGAGGAGGCAAATTTATTTCTAATCGTATCTCCGATTTCGCCTTTCCATAGTTGGTCGTCAATTAAAACAGAAATCGTATTGATGTCGCCAGTAGTTTTTTCATTGGCATCATCGCCTTTGTTTTTGCAGGAAATGAAAAACAAAGCCGTAAACAGCAAAAAAAAATGGACTTTATTCATGTTGTTATAAATGAATTAAAGTCCAAATTTAAGTAAAGATATTGTATTAACCGCTAATTTTTAATTTCATTCCCGGTTTAAGATTTTCATTGCTTATGCCGTTCCATTTTTTAATATCAGAAACGGTTATTCCTGGATATTTTTTGGCGATTTTATAAAGTGAATCCCCTTTTTGAACGTAATAATGTTCCTCTTTTTCTTTTGTTTTCGATGCCGATTTGTCTTTTTTAACTGTTTTCTCAGCCACCAAAACTTCCGTTTTAGAAACTATTAAAGTACTTCCCAATTGGATATTATTATCGGTAAGGTTGTTCCACAATTTAAGATCGTCAGTAGAAACCTTGTATTTTTTTGCAATATTTCCAAGGTTGTCGCCTTTTACAACCACATATTCCTGAGTTTTATATTCTGTTTTTGAGGCTACTTCAGTATCGGAATTTAGAGTTTCGTTTTCTTTTTCAAATGCTAATTTCAGCTTCAATCCCAACGCAATATTTCCATTTGATAAATTATTCCACTTTTTAAGATCATCTATCGAAACAGCATATTTCTTAGCGATGTTGCTCAAATTATCTCCTTTTTGAACTACATAAAATTCAGGAGTTTTTGTTTCTGCAACTGGAGTTTCCTTTTCAGTTTTAGTCGCTTTTTCATTTGCGGCAAGCACTTCATTTTTAGATTCAGCTGCTTTTTTATCGGTTTTTATTTCTTTTTTAACTTTTGAAACTATCTTTTCAGATGTATTGATTTTCAAGACTTTTCCTGCAGCAACGCTATTCTTTTTTAGGTTGTTCCATTCTTTAATGTCTGAAACTGAAACGTCATATTTATTGGCAATTGAACTTAAATTATCTCCTCTTTTAACTTTATATTTTTTGGTAGTATTTACAAAAGAAACTACTTGTTCTTCCTTGAATTTAGATTCCGCAACAACTGGTTTAACCTCTTCAACCACAGGTTCTTTTTTAACCTCAGCAACTTCACTCGACTCAACGTCTTTAGGATTTACAACCACATTATCGTAACTGTAAATTTTCAACATTTTCCCTCGTGGAGCGTAAGTTCCTCTAATTCGATTCCATTTTTTAAGCTCGGATACAGGAACTCCATATTTATTGGCGATTTCGCTTAAGCTATCGCCGCGTTTTATTTTATAGAATTTAGTTTTAGTAACTTCATGACCGTCAGCAGCTTCGTTAACTTTGGATGCGTAACGGCTTTCGTAAGGACGCTCTCTTTTGCTAGTTTCATAATTCACATAAGCATAGATTTTATCCTCGTTGGAAGTGTAAATCGCCACTTTATCATTTGGCATGCGCAAATAGTGATTTTCCCCCTCAATGAAAGGAACTACATCTCTTTTATACCCTGGATTTAGCAATTGCAATTGCGAAACCGGAATGTCTATTAAATCGGAAATTTGCTTGAACGTGATTTCCTTTTTCACCATTATTGTATCGGTTGCAAAGTGCTTAATTACCGCTCTATTAGGAACAATTCCGTGCTCTTTATGGTATTCGTAAATGTACATTGTCGCTAAAAATGCAGGCACATACCCTTGTGTTTCTTTTGGCAAATGCTTTCTAATATTCCAAAAGTTTTGCTGCCCTCCCGATCTACGAATCGCTTTCGCTACATTCCCTGGACCTGAATTATAAGACGCCAAAACCAGGTCCCAATCGCCAAAAATTTTATACATATTCGACATGTACAACGCCGCGGCATCACTCGCTTTTAGAGGGTCGCTTCGGTCGTCAACATAGGTATTAATATTCAATCCATATTGTTTTCCTGTTTGAAACATAAATTGCCACAAACCTGTAGCGCCCACTCTTGAAACCGCTTTTGGGTTCAATGCCGATTCTACGACAGCCAAATATTTTATCTCCAAAGGCACGTTTTGTCTCGCCATCGCTTCTTCAAACATGGGGAAATAAAACTCTGAAATAGCCATTAATCTTTCAAATGACTTCTTTCTGTTTTTCAAAAATGATTTAATGATATTTTCAAGCCCTTGATTGTATTCGATATTAAAAGGCGATTTCGCGTCCATTTTGGCCAACCTCGATTTTAATAATTCTGTAGGCAATTCAAAATCTACTTTTTGATCAATGTTGATGTTTTTAATATCGACAGACAGGTCGTTGTACAAGTCCAAATTTGACAATTCTTTCATCCACAAACTATCAACGCAGGAAGCAATATTATCTTGAACAAAGGTGGATTTTATAGAGTCGAGGTAAGCGTTTTTTGTTTCCTTTTTCAAAGTCCAAGTTGGATCTTGAGCAAATGTATTTAAGGACAATAAGAGAAAAAAGCTAAGTGTGATTTTTTGTATATTCATAAATATTAATGTCAAAATGCTACATATCAATTCATTAGATATTGTGCAAATTTAATAGTAATAAACGTAATTAATCTGAAATTAGTGTTAAAACTACTATTTATTCTAATATTGCTGCAACTCCTGGTAAGGTTCTTCCTTCCAACATTTCAAGCATGGCGCCACCTCCCGTAGAAACGTAGCTCATTTTTTCTTCCAAACCAAATTGCTTCACTGCCGAAACAGAATCGCCACCACCAACTAATGAAAAGGCACCATTTGCAGTTGATTCTGCAATATAATTTCCTAAAGTTATCGTTCCATTGGCGAAAGCCGGTAATTCAAAAACCCCCAAAGGACCGTTCCAAAGGATCGTTTTCGACTCCATAATTACTTTTCCAAACGCTTCTAACGATTTTGGTCCCGCGTCAAGTCCTTGCCATCCGTCAGGAATTTCTCTCACATCCACGATTTGGGTATTTGCGTCGTTTGAAAAAGCGTCTGCGGCAACCACATCAACAGGAATGTGAATTTGCACGCCTTTTTCTTTAGCAATTTTCAAAATTTCTAAAGCCAATTCCATTTTATCGTCTTCGCAAATAGAATCACCTATTTTTCCTCCCAACGCTTTCACGAAGGTGAAGGTCATTCCGCCACCAATAATCATGTGATCTATTTTATCTAAAATATTCTCGATAACAGTAATTTTTGAAGATACTTTTGAACCTCCAAGAACTGCGGTTACTGGTTTTTCGCTGTTTTTCAAAACTCTATTCAAACTCTCAATTTCTTTGGTTAGTAGCGCGCCAAAGCATTTTTTACCTTCAAAAAATTGAGCTATAATTGTGGTTGAGGCGTGGGCTCTGTGTGCAGTTCCAAAAGCGTCGTTCACATATATATCGCCTAAAGACGCCAATTGTTTTGCAAACGCCACGTCGCCAGCTTCTTCTTCAGCATAAAAGCGAAGGTTTTCAAGTAATAAAACTTGACCTGGTTGTAAATTTTTAGCTGCCGATTCAGCAATATCCCCCACGCAATCCGAAGCAAAAAGCACTTCTGTTCCTAGAATTTCCGAGGCCGTTTTCACGATATGTTTCAATGAATATTTAGCTTCAACTCCCTTTGGTCTTCCAAGGTGGGACATTAAAATTACGCTTCCGCCATCGGCAAGAATTTTGTCTATAGTTGGTTTTGCAGCTTCAATTCTGGTGGTATCTGTAACGTGGAAATTATCGTCTAGAGGAACATTAAAATCTACTCTAATTATTGCTTTTTGGTTTTTAAAATTGAAGTCTTGAAGCGTTTTCATTGAAATGGGTTTTGTTAGAAATTAAATTCGGCGCTAAGATAGTAATTTTATTTTTTTGGGCGCGGGCTTCGGATTTAAGGTTTATGATTTTAGATTTTAGATTTAGAACCTAATTATAATAAAATGGATTGCAGAAATTTGGATATAAATAATTACTATATTTGAAAATAAAAAAGCGAAAACACGAAGCGCCCATTTATTAATTATAAAAAATTAAACAACACGCTTAAAAAAAATAAGAACTCAATATGAATCACTTGACTTCTAACCTTGTTTTCCAATCTAGATTTTGGATTCTTTTTATTTGTTTGAATTCCACCTTGTATGCCAATGCACAGGTATTCGTTAACCTTGAATCAGGAGTGTTTTTTACAGATATTAATGATATTCGCTTCGGAAATAATGGAACGTTATTTTCTCTGAAAAATGATTTTCAAACTCCAGTAAGTCCATTTTTGAGATTACGCGCTGGTTATTTATCAAATGGGAAAAATCATTTTTCCATTCTTTATGCTCCCTTAAAAATTGTAGAAACTGGAACAATAGAAAAAGATATACTATTTGATGGAAACAACTTTAAAGCTAACTTACCCATAGAAGCTGTTTACAAGTTTAATTCTTATCGATTTACCTATAATAGAAGAATCATAAATAAAGACAATTTTAAATTTGGCCTTGGTTTGACTGCAAAAATTAGAGATGCTGGAGCCTCGTTGAAGAATAGAGAGCTCTTAAGTGAAAATTTTAGTGTTGGTTTCGCTCCTCTTATCAACCTTATAGTCAATTGGGATGTGTCTCAAAAAATGAGTTTTGATTTTTTTGGAGAAGGTATCGCCGCAAGTAAAGGCAGAGCAATTGACCTTTCATTATCTGGAAGATGTAGTTTCACTAAAAACCTACAAGGAAATATTGGCTATAGACTTCTTGAGGGCGGAGCAAACGGAAAGAATCGATATAATTTTATTCAACTTCATTTTGCCTTTTTTAGCTTAAACTACTCATTTTCAAAAAAAATTAAACCTGTTGCGAAACGTTAACTATAATTTTAACAGCCCCAATTGATGAAACTAAAATTGACTTGTTTATAAAAAATCATGATGAGAATATTTCAAACCGAACAATTATAAATAGATAAAATAATAATTGATCCATGAAAATAATATTCATAATTACATTGTTTGTTTTTTTACCCCATTTGAGCGCACAAAATAAATTCAAAGTTGAACAAAAAGAAACGGAAACTTGGAGAAGTCTTTATTCACTGATTGATGAAAAAAACAACTTGATTAAAGTATTGGATTCGTCAAAATATTACCTAACATTCAATACTGATAATTATGGCTATTTTGCCATTTTCTCAAAGAAAGGAAGCCCCGGTTGGTCGGCAATTGACTCCAATGAAAATATATTGTTTCAGGTTTATAATACTAGTTTTGGAGAGCCAAATCCCGATTATTTAATTGAAAATAAAATTAGAATAATTGATAGCAACAACAAAATTGGATTTGCAAATGAAAAAGGGAAAACAATTATACCTCCTCAATTTGAAATTGTGACTTCTTTTCATAATGGAAAAGCAATAATTGGCGAAATTTGTGATAAAATCCCATGGGACAAACATGCTAAAGAAAATGATTGCCATCACTATTCAATCGTTTGTAAAAAATATGGATATATCAATGAATTGGGAGAAATTATTGAATCGGGTTATGCCACATTTGAAGAAGTACAAAAAAAATAAATTGGAAAGCCCCTGTAGAATAATATCTGTTTATGAAAAAAAATATCTTATGCCTCTTTTTGTTAAATAGTTTTTCTGTGCTTTCTCAGAATACCAACGACTCCATAAAAGCCTTTACATTTCATGGTTATGGCGAAATATATTACAGCCACGATTCCTCTAATCCAGCCAATAATGAAAAGTCCCATTTCCTGTATAATCACAAACGCAACAACGAAATAAATATAAATTTAGCTTTTGCAAAAACGTCATTCAACCAAAAATCGCAACGAGTTCTGCACGCAGAACGAATTAATCAGGCACAATTTTCCGTAGTAAAAATTTTTATAAATATTTCCCAAATTGGGAACTTTTAATTATCTTTGACAAAAAAGCAACCAATGAGAATAATTTCTAAAAAAATATTGCGCGGTTTTTGGTCAGCTCATGCAGATTCTGAACAACAACTTAAATCTTGGTTTCAAGAAACAAGCAACGCTGAATGGAAAAATCCAAACGAAGTAAAAAAGAATATCCAAGTGCAAGTATTTTAAATGATAATCGCATCGTTTTTAATATAAAAGGAAATAGTTACAGATTGATTGTAAGGATAAATTATAATTATCAAATGATTTGGATTCGATTTATTGGAACGCACGCAGAGTATGATAAGATTAATGCTAATGAAATTTAAAAGCTATGGAAATTAAACCTATAAAAACAGAAAAAGATTATAATCAAGCATTGGAAAGGTTGGAAACAATCTTTGATGCAAAACCCGGTTCAGTTGAAGGCGATGAACTTGAAGTTCTGGGAATTCTCATTGATAGATATGAAAACGAACATTTTCCAATTGGCTTACCAGATCCTATCGAAGCAATAAAATTCAGAATGGAACAAATGGGTTATAATCAAAATGATTTAGCGAATATTGTTGGGCTGAAAAGTCGAGCAAGTGAAATCCTAAACCGAAAAAGGAAACTATCATTAGAAATGATTCGTCAACTTCACGAGAGATTGAATATTCCAACCGATGTGCTAATTCAAACCTACTGACACAAAGCGCTTTGGAAAGCATTTAAAACTGATAATTAATATTAAACAAAGTGGCAACAAAAAATAAAACCACCGAAACTGAAGTCAACGTAAACGACTTTATCAATTCATTTGTGGACAACGAACAAAAGAAACAAGACAGCTTTGCATTAATTGAATTAATGAAAAAATGGTCGGGTTTTGAACCTAAAATGTGGGGCCCAACCATGATAGGATTTGGAAGTTACCATTATAAATATGCCAGCGGTCACGAAGGAGACTCGATGATAATTGGGTTTTCACCACGGAAAAATGAATTCTCGCTTTATGTGGTGGTGCCCGGAAAAGAGTACGGCCTTCTTCTTGAAAAACTAGGTAAATACAAAATGGGAAAAGCGTGTATTTACTTTAAAAAATTATCCGATCTTGATCTTAGTGTTGTAGAGGCTATTTGTAAAGAAACCATTCAACATCAAAGTAAATAGCCGCAGATTCTCAGATTTGTTACATTGCGAACTTTGAGTAAACCCTTGCGAACTTTGCGGTTAATTTTTTTCACCACAAAGGAAACAAAAGATATCCCTTTGCGAACTTTGCGTAAACCCTTGCGTTCTTTGCGGTTAAACAAATAAACGATTAACCTTTATTTCGCCACAAAAGATATAAACCCTTCCGCGGTTAAACAAATTATCGAATAACCGAATCCCCAAATTACCTTTTCTAAGAACTTTCTATTATCTTTGCTTTATGCTGTTTTCCCAAATATTAGGACAAGATTACATTAAAAATCATTTGACAAAAAGCGCGTCTTCGGGCAGGATTCCTCATGCACAATTGTTTGTAGGACCAGAAGGATGCGGTACTTTAGCGATGGCAATTGCGTATGCTCAATATATTTTGTGCCACAATACTGACGGCGAAAACACCAACGGAAACGAATCTTGCAACCTAAAATTCAATTCGATTTCTCACCCCGATTTGCATTTTATTTTTCCAACCGTAACCACCGAGGACGTAAAAACAAAACCAAAAAGTGTCGATTTTATGGCGGATTGGCGTCAATTTGTTGCTGAAAATCAATACGGAGGATTGTTTGATTGGTACAAAATATTAGGGGTTCAAAACAAGCAAGGGGAAATTCGAGTAGACGATGCCCAGGAAATATTGAAATTACTTTCCTTGAAATCTTATGAAGGCGGACACAAAATTGTGATTGTTTGGATGGCCGAAAAAATGAATGTAACCGCCTCCAACAAGCTCCTAAAATTACTAGAAGAACCGCCAGAAAAAACGGTTTTTATTTTGATTGCCGAAAATGAAGAAGATATAATTCAAACTATTTTATCGCGATGCCAAGTGTTGCATTTTGGCGGTTTGAGCGAAAAAGTAATTGCCGATAGTCTGATTTTAAACGAGAATATTGAGGCGAGTTTGGCCGATAAAATTGCACATCAATCGCAAGGAAATTACAACAAAGCGTTGCTTTTACTAGATGAAGAAAGTGAAGAATTACCCTTTGAAGAATGGTTTGTATCTTGGGTTCGTGCCGCTTTTCGAGCCAAGGGAAATGCCGAAGCAATTCAGGATTTGATTCTTTGGAGCGAACAAATTGCTGGTTTAGGAAGAGAAACGCAGAAGAAATTTTTAAACTTTTGCATCGATATGTTTCGCCAGGCTTTAATGCTGAATTATGAAACTAAAAAACTGGTTTACATGGAAACGAAAGTGCCTAAATTCCAATTGGAAAATTTTGCGCCATTTGTAAACGGAAACAATATAAATGATATTTTTAAGGAACTTTCCGACGCGATGTATCACATCGAACGCAACGGAAATGCAAAAATAATTTTAACAGATTTATCAATAAAACTAACTCGTTTAATTCACAAAAAATAACCAATTATGAATAATGTAGCTTCTATTTTAGTTTTGATTTTTTTAGCGTTAACTTTTTTACAATCTGGTTACGATAAATTGTTCCATTGGAAAGATAATGTAGGCTGGTTAACAGGTCATTTTGCCAATACCATTTTGAAAAAAGCGGTTCCTTTTGCTTTGTTCCACGTGCTGGTTTTGGAATTAATTTCTGGCGTTTTAAGTATAGTTGGCGCAATCGAATTGTATGTAAATGAAGGCCGAACTTTTGGTTTTTATGCAGGAATATTCTCGTGCGTTACGCTTTTAATGTTGCTTTTTGGACAACGATTAGCGAAAGATTATGATGGCGCTCGCACAATTGTAATCTATTTTATTCCTGCCGTAATGGTGGTTTATTGGTTGAACTAATCCTATTTTCCTATTGCCGCTTTGAACAATCGCATGTCGTTCCACGTGAATTTATCGCCGTGGGCTTCCATTAATTCGTTTAAAGATTCTCCTTTAAATCCTTTAAAAATAAGGGTTAGCGCTTCTATTTTGTCTTCTGGCATCACCTCTTGAAGTTGGACTTGCCCCGCTTCAATTAATTTGGCAAAATGACCGTATATGGTTTGGGGCGTTAATTTTCTGATGGCCGCAATTTCGTTTATTGAATTGCTTTGAAGCCATAATTCATAAGTTTCCTGCGTGGTTGATTTTTTTGGGGCTGCTGTTTTGGAACTTTTCTTTTTGGTGTAACGATTTACATCAACATCGTCTTCTACAATAGTAATATTCAACTCTCTGAACTTCGTTTGAATTTCAGAAATCTTATTGTTTCTATAGGATTTAATTTCATTGGAAGTCAAATTTTCTTTTGAAATTTCAGCACCTGCGGCAACAGTATTTATTAGTAATTTGGCTTTCATTAATTGGAAAACAGCTTTAATTTGCATTTCTTCCAAAAGCACTAATTCATCGAAATAGGCTTTTGCTTTTTTAGCGCGTTTTACCTCTTCCATTTTCCATAAAATATCGTAAACAACGTGATCCATTGTTGCAAAGAAATAATTGTGTGCGGCATGAATTCGCTCTGATATTTGATTGATATCAAAATTCTCGGCAGCAAATAATTTGTCCAATTGCGATAAAAATTTTCTGGATGGATCCAATATTTCTCCGATACATTCTGCTTGTTTTTTGGCCCAAACGGCGTGTTTTGACTTCTCAGAAACCTCTGATTTTTCGTTATAACTGAACTGGTGATTTCTCCACTCTTGAGTTAAATCGGCCCAATCAAAAGTAGCTTTAAGAAAATTATGAAGGTACTTTTTAGTGTCTTGTTTTAATGATTCCGAAAGCGCCTCTTCTGAAGCTTTGTTCAAGGAATAATCCATCACGTCTTGATCGTTTGAAATGCCATTCATTTGCAAAGGCGAAAGTAAAATAAGCCCGTTTAAAGTCCGAAGTCTTGACAATGCAACATAGGCCTGACCTGGAACAAAAACTTGCGAAACATCAAGTACGGCTTTATCAAATGTTAGCCCTTGACTTTTGTGAACGGTAATTGCCCATGCTAATTTTATTGGATAATGAACAAATGTTCCTAATATTTCTTCCTCGATTTCCTTGGTGGTATCATTGATTTTATAACGGATATTTTGCCATTCAAATTTTTCAACTTCTATGGTTAAATCTTCTTCTGGAAAATGAACGAGGATTTCATTTTTTGATAGTGATTTTATGAAACCCATTTTACCATTGAAATATTTTTTTTCAAAGGACGGATCGTTTTTTACAAACATAATTTGAGCACCAACTTTCAATTGTAAATTATGTTCTATCGGATAAATTTTATCTGGGAAATCGTCGACAATTTCAGGATTAAAAGTCATTAATTTTCCATCTAAATCTTCCAGCGCTTTTGCATTTATGGCGTCGGCTTTGGCATTGTGCGTGGTGAGAATGATGTATCCTTTATTGTTATTTAAATCGAAATTTGGTTTTACATATTGATTTAAAACAGCAATATCCTGATTTGAAATTTGGTTGTTTCTAAGATTATTCAAAATCGAAATAAACGCATCGTCCGATTGTCTAAATATCTTTGATAATTCAATATATAGTGGCGGGTTTTGCTGGATTACATGCGAGTGAAAAAAGAATTTCCCGTTATAATATTTTCTCAATGTACTCCATTCTTCCTCTCGAATTACGGGTGGCAATTGCAATAAATCCCCTATAAATAGAACTTGAACACCTCCAAAAGGCACTTTCTTTTTACGAACAGATTGCATCATAAAATCGATCGCGTCTAGTAAATCGGCGCGCAACATACTCACTTCGTCAATAATCATCAACTCCATATTTCGAATGACCGCTTTTTTTAAACCGCTCATTTTGAAGTGTCTAACTAGTGTGCTTTTGGTTTCAAATTTTATGCTATCCGAAAAATGTGGGGCCGAATTATCAGGAATAAATCCTCCGAAAGGCAGTTGGAACATGGAATGAATCGTAACTCCTCCAGCGTTTAACGCTGCAATTCCTGTTGGCGCAACCACAACGGTATTTTTGTGAGTGGTTTTAATTATCTCTTTTAAAAGAGTGGTTTTACCCGTTCCTGCTTTTCCTGTTAAAAAAACAGACCGGTTGGTTTGATTGATAAATTTTAAAGTAAATTGGGCGGCTTCGGATATCGTTTGCATTGTTGTAAATTAGATGCTGAATGTACAATTTATATTTTAATTATAAATTATTATAAAATAAAAAATGCCTTCGATTGAAGGCATTTAAAAATTGTGAGATAACTACTATTTCTTTTTTTCTAAAGCTTGAATTTCTTTTTTAGCTTCTGCTTTAACGTCTGTTTTATCTTCTGATTTAGAAGATTTATACTTGTCGTTTAAAAGCTTAATAATTTCTTTTGTGATGTCGTATTTTTCTTCAGCGTACAAAACTGAAGCAGCATCGCCAGTCCCATAAATATAAGAGTATCCCTTTTCTTTACCGTAAGATTTAATGAATTTTTTAACGCCACTAACTACTGAATCAATTTCTACACCACTTTCTTGTTGCAATTGTTGTGCAATTGACTGTTGCGCATATTGCAATTGTTGTTCTCTTTTTTGTAATTCAGCCCCTTTTTGTTGTGCCCAAGCCTGGCCGTTCATTTGTGCATTTTTTTGAAAGCTTGCTGCTTCCGTTTTAAATTTTGCAATTTCAGCTTCAAGCTCTCTTCCCATTTCTTCTGATTTGGCTTTGTATTTAGCTTCGATGTCTTTAGCTTCTGTATACTCGATCATTAATTTAGAGGTGTCTACGTAAGCGGTTTTTGTTGTTGCAACTTCAGCAGTTTTATTACATGAGATAATTGAAAATGCGATTGCGATAATTACTAATGATTTTTTCATCCTTTTTTTAAATTGATTTTTTAATTGTTTGTAAAAGTATAAATTTTAAATTAAATAACTTAAATGTTTAAATATTGCTCAATTTATAAACTATAAGTTTTTGCGATTGTTATTTGATTTTCAATAATAATAAGCTATAAAAACCAGGTTTATTTAAGCGCGTTTCCGCTAATTTTAGAAAAACGATAACAAAACTTATATTAAGAGTAAAAAACACCTGTTAAATCGCTTTAAATCGCTTTTTCATTGTTTTTTAATACATAAATGTGAGAAGAATGCTCAGAACTGCGATTGGCTTTAATATTTGACAATAATCCAATCCAAATTGCTTTTACAAAATTCATTTTTCCATTTTTATATTTTTCAGAAAGCAAACTCACATAAAAAGAATCAAACTTCATCGGAAGCACTTTTTCTAATTTGACATTTTCTTTTTCAAAAAGTAATTTAATCGCTGTTTTGGAAAAATGCCAAAAGTGAATTGGCACATCAAAAGCTGCCCAAAACTTTCCGTAATATTTTGCGTCGTAGGATTTAAAATTTGGAACGGCAATAATTATAGTTCCATTTGGTTTAATCAATCTTTTTAATTCTTTGATTTGTAGGTCCAAATTTGGAACGTGTTCTAGAACATGCCACATTGTGATTACGTCAAAAGAATTACTTTCTAATTCGTTAGTTGAATTCGAAAATTTGATTCCTTTTCCAATAGCAATTCCTTTTGCTTTTTCGCTTGGTTCGACTCCGATTGTATTCCAGCCATTTTGTTTTGCGGTTAACAAAAAGTCTCCTGTTCCAGCTCCAATATCTAATAAATTACCTTTTGAAGAACTGCAATTATTAATCAAATTCAATTTGTTTTTTAAAGCAATTCCTTTTACAAAATGATAGGCTTTTTCAAATATAGATCTTTTAGAATCAGTGTGAGAAATATAATCATTGCTTTCATAATATCTCCCTAAATTTTCAGAGGAAGGTTGCGGGGATGTAATTAACATGTCTAATTCTTGATTGTAATACAATTCGAAAGTTTCCTTAGAAACAGAATAATCAGTTACGGTAAGAAAATGTTTTTTATTTGAAATATCCATATTTTAAACTTGGTATTATAAACTGAAATTCGAAACAACTCAATAATAGCGGTCTTTAACGAAGTAGTTTCACGTGGAACATATTAATTTCAAAATGCTAAAATCTAAGATTTAAATTGACTATCGTCCCATATAGATTAACAAAACTGAAATGTCACTTGGCGAAACACCACTAATTCTAGATGCTTGTGAAATGGTTACAGGTCGGATTTTTGATAACTTTTGTTTTGCCTCTATCGACATAGACTTGATATTATTATAATCGAAATCTTCGGGTATTTTTAAGTCTTCCAAACGCAATAATTTATTCGCGTTGTTTCTTTCCTTTTCAATATAACCTGAATATTTAACTTGGATTTCTGCTTGTTCCAAAATCTCCAAATCGATATCATTTGCTTCTATGTAGTCATTAACCTTGTCTAATTTCATCATGTCTTCAAGGTCAATTTGAGGGCGAGAAAACATTTTAAACATCTTGTCAGACTGATCAATTAATGCGGTTTCTTTTGCTTCTAAAATAGGATTTGCTTCTGCTGGTGTAATGCTGGTTTCTTTGAAAAAAGCGACCATTTTCTCTGATTCATTAAGCTTGTGTTCCATTCTTCGTAGACGCTTTTCCGAAGCCAAACCAATTTCATGTGAAAGCGGCGTCAGTCTAAAATCGGCATTATCTTGACGTAAAAGGGTTCTGAATTCCGCTCTAGAAGTAAACATTCTATACGGCTCTTCTGTGCCTTTAGTGATTAAATCGTCTATTAAAACACCAATATAAGCCTCGTCTCTTTTCAAAATTAAAGGCGCTTTTTCTTGAACTTTTAAAGCAGCATTAATTCCTGCCATTAAACCCTGTGAAGCGGCTTCTTCATAACCCGTTGTGCCGTTTATTTGTCCTGCAAAATATAACCCTTCAACTAGCTTCGTTTCTAAGGTATGTTTTAATTGTGTAGGCGGAAAATAATCGTATTCTATAGCATAACCAGGTCTGAAAAACTTAACTTTTTCGAACCCTACAACTGAACTTAAAGCTTTAAATTGGATGTCTTCCGGCAAGGAAGTAGAAAACCCGTTTACATAAACTTCAACTGTATTCCAACCCTCTGGTTCAACAAATAGTTGGTGTCTTTCTTTGTCGGCAAAGCGATTAATTTTATCTTCAATTGAGGGACAATAACGCGGGCCAAGGCTTTTTATTCTTCCGTTAAACATTGGAGACCTATCAAATCCTTCTCTTAAAATATCGTGAACATCTAAAGAAGTATAGGTCATATAGCATGATTTCTGAAGGGTAAGGGGTTTGGTACTATCTGAATACGAGAATTTATCAGGTTTTAAATCGCCCTTTTCTTCATTCATTTTGGAATAATCCAATGACCTTCCGTCTACTCTTGGAGGCGTGCCTGTTTTCATTCTTCCGGATTCAAAACCAGCATTAACCAAATCTTCAGTTACTCCATAAGAAGCGCTTTCTCCGGCCCTGCCTCCTCCGAATTGTTTTTCTCCAATATGTATTAAACCGTTTAGAAAAGTTCCGTTAGTAAGCACTACGGTTTTCGCTTTTATTTGAATTCCTAATGAGGTTTTGATTCCTTTTATTTGTCCGTTTTCGATAATTAAACCAGCCACCATTTCTTGATAAAAGTCAAGATTTGGGGTTTGCTCCAACATCAATCTCCATTCTTCTGCGAAACGCATACGGTCGCTTTGAACTCTTGGAGACCACATTGCAGGCCCTTTTGACTTATTTAGCATTTTGAATTGGATCGCGGTTTTATCAGAAACAATTCCTGAATAACCTCCAAGCGCGTCTATTTCTCTTACAATTTGTCCTTTTGCAATTCCTCCCATGGCTGGATTACAAGACATTTGGGCAATGTTTTGTAAGCTCATGGTAACCAATAAAGTTTTGGATCCTAAATTCGCGGCAGCGGCAGCGGCTTCTGAACCGGCATGGCCTGCACCAACAACAATAACATCGTAAGTAACTTGAAACAATTTCTTTTTATTTAATAATCGTTATAACTATGTTCGACGTGAAACATTTTTCTCTGACAATTCAAACGCAAAAATACAAAAAATAATTAGCCCCGATTGAAGGGAAAATCCTCGAGAATTTTTTCGAGAGATTTGGAATGAAAGCGGGAAAGTAAATTCTCGAGAAGCCTAAAAATTCGCTTCTGCAAATTATTGTTCCACGTGAAACATTTTCATTTTTTCTTCCTCTTTAGTTCTCATAACAAGCTCGTCGGATTCGGTTTTATCTTTGTATCCGCAATAATGCAAAATCCCATGAACCAAAACGCGTTGGATTTCTTCTTGGAAAGTGACGTTGTAGTCGGATGCGTTCTCTTTTACCCTTTCAACAGACACAAAAATATCTCCATTTATCTCATTTCCAACGGAATAGTCGAAACTTATGATGTCCGTGAGCGTGTCGTGATCTAAATATTGCTGGTTTATTTCCAATAAATAGTCGTCGTCACAAAAAATGTAATTAATTTCTCCTTCTTTTTTATTTTCAGAGAGAATTACTGCCGAAAGCCACTTGGAAAAATCGGGCTCGTTGTGCAATTCAAAATCGGTTTCGTAATTAAAACTAATCATTGTTTTTAAAATATTCTTGAACCTTTTGGTTAAAATTAGAACGCAAAGGTAGGGTTTGTCGATTTAAAATTTCTATGCTGTTAAGATATTCTTGCAAATTCTCAGGAAGGGGTTTGCTTTGATTGTTGAATTCTTTTTGGTTGGTTTGTGATTGGCGCTTCTTTTCTTCCCCTTGTTGTTGGGATGCTTTTTCCAATTTCAACAACTCGTATTGTAAATTAAGTATTCTCTGTAACGTTTCGTTGTTGAAGCCTTTATTTAATAATTGCTTTTCGATTTGTTTCATTTGATCAACTGCTTTTTGTCCATTTCCGCCCATTCCTTCTTTGTTTAGCGCATTTTCTAATGCTTCGCGAAGTTGTTTTTGCTCTTGATAAATTTTCATAATTTCGCCTGCATTTCCTTCTCCATCTTCTCCGTTTTCACCGTTTTCATCGCTTGGTTTATTTCCATTACCTGATTTTCCATTACCTTTGGACTTGCCTTTTTCGCCTTCTCCAGGCTTGGTTCCTTCCCCGGGCTGGTTGCCTTTTTTCATTCCTTCTTTCATTTTTTCACCAAGACCTTCCTGCTTTTTGATTATGTCTGGAAGTTGCATTCCCGATCCTTGACCTTTTCCAGGCTTGGGTTTTCCGCCTTTACCAGAGCCCGACATTTTCATTTCAGACTGCATGTTGTTTAGAGCGTCGCTTAGAAAATCAGCTAGTTTATTGGAAGCCGAAATTGCGTATTGCTGATGCGAAAGCCCTTTTGAAATTTGCGAATCCACAAAACTATCAAGTGCTTTGTCTATATTGTAATGTACGTTTCCAATTTCTTTGGTGACGTTTTCGGCGATTTTAGGGTTTCTTAGAGACATTGAAAACAAACTGTCGTCAACATGTTTGAATTGTTGTTTTAAGTTCTGTTGAATTTTTAAATCCTTATTAAAGGATGGAGAACCGCGTTTTAAACCTTTAAATTGCTTCATTAAATCCTCTTGAGAAAAAGAATACGCTAGTAAATTGTCTAATATTTGACGGAGCATTTTTACGTCCTCTTCAAGTTGATCCATTTCTGCTCCGGCCATTCCTTCTGTCATTTCGCCACTCATTTCTTTCATTTTCTTTGAAGCGCTTTTCTGTTTTGGCTTTGCCTTTGACTGGTTTTTTTTTTGCAATTCCTCAACGGCTTTTTTTAAATCCTCGTCAATGTTTTTTTGTTTTTCGGCGTCTTTCGGAAGATCAACAGGCGATTTTAACTCCTTGTTTTCTTTTTCTAACTCTTTCAAATCTTGTTGGATTTTATCAAACTCTTTATTGATCGCTTCTTGCTTTTCAACTTGATTTTCTTTTTCGCTTTCGGCTAATTTATCCTGCTTGTCAGCCAATTTATTAAGGTTGTCGGCAATTTGTTCGGCCTTTTTCTCAACGTAATATTTCTTGGTAAGCTCAACTAATTGCTCCAAAGTTTTAGTTTGATCTTTGGTGATTTGTTTAAATTTTTCTAATTTTTCAAATAGCTCTTCGTTTTTTAACTTGTCGTTTAGATTTTTTAGTTCGTCTAACAATTTCTTGTTTTTTTCTAATTCTTTATCCGCATTTTCTAATCTTTTCTGAAGTTCTTCTTTAAATTCGTCTTTTTTATCTGTCTTAAATTTATCTAGGTTTTCTTCCATTTTTTTAGAAAACTCCTTCATAATTTCGTCCTGTTGCTTTTGACGTTTAATAAAATCGTTTACTTTTTGTTGGTCTTTAAACTCCAAGCTTTCTTTTTCCTTGCCGCTTTTTTGCAACTTTTCAATTTCTGAAATTTGCTTGTCTTGGTTTTTCAACGACTTTTCCAGACTGTTGATGTTGTTGTTTTGCTCTTGCAAAATTTGCTCTTCCTTTTCTTGATCCGTCGCGATTCTATTGTAAAAAACCGCCGATTTTGAGATTTTGTAATTATGAATAGCATCATTATCAAAAACTTCAAAATAATATTCATAAGCAATTCCCTGCTCTACCGGAAGGTTGCTTGGAAAAGCAAATACAAATTGATCGTAAATATCTTTTTTAACTGAAATAAGCCCTCTTTTTTGAGTTTGAGGCTTGTCCTTTTCGTAGTAAACAATTTGCAGTTTACTGAGTCCATAATCATCGGAAACCTGACCTAAAACATAGTTTTTAGAAACCTTCAAACTATCGGGCGCGTTATTCACATTGATAGTAGGAAATTGATCTTTTATAACCGATATCTGGTAACTTAAACGTTCGTAATCTTTAACTTTATTATTCGAGGTTATGATATTGTATTCTGTGTTTTGAGAAATATTTTTAGATAATTTGAACAGGTTCTCTTGTTTGAAAAAAGAAAAATTAGATTTCGTATCGGTCCAGTTTACGCTTTGTGTTGCAACAGTATTCATTCTCCAGGTTACCGTTGTGCCCTCAGGAATAATGGCGTTTCCCGTTCCTTTAATCGTTTCCGCTTTCTTATTTAAATAGGAGGGAAAATTTAGGGTCATTTCTAAATTAGTTATTGCCGGAACGGTTACCACGTTTAACTCATAATCCAAAGACGAAACGGTATTGGCCTCCATGAAAAAAGTAACGTTGGAGTTAGGTTTTTCAATTTTATATTGGAATTCTCCGCGTCCATTACTTTCCATAAAGTAACTTTCAGAACCAATATTTATCATTACTGTTTCGGGGATTATCTTCCCTTCCGATTTAACTTTGATGATAAAATCTTTGTTTTGTTCAGTTTGCAATTCCTTATTTAGCAATACCAACTTGAATGGAGCCGGCGGTAAAAATTGCTTTTTAAAATTAATCACTCTTTCAAAACTTTGAGAAATTACATAGCTGTTTCCTGAAACATAGAAAAACAAGAAAAACAAAATCGGGAGAATTGCTAATGGTAAATATTTCTTGTTGACATTAAAATTAATGGCGTTGCTAAACGGAATTGGGCTTAACAATTTTGCCTTTTGTTCAATGGATGCAATTAGTAATTCCGACTTTTCCTGATTATTATGTTCTGAAAGCTGAAGGAAGTTGATCAATTTATCGCTTACTTCGGTGAAATGCGCCCCTATGATTGAGGAAGCTTCTTCAAAATTAATTCCCTTTTGAAGTTTGAATAATTTAAATATTGGAAACGCAACAAATCGAATAAGCAATAACGCTTCAACTACAACAAAAAAAACAAACAATATCGTTCTGCCTATTGGTTTCAACCAAAGAAAATATTCTATAAAAAGCGTGAACAAAAAATACAACAATCCTAAACCAACAAAGAAAATACTTCCTTTAATTAGTTCATTGGTATAAAATTTCTTGATAAAAAATTCTAGTTTTTGAAAAATAAAATTTGACGGTTCCAAAATTTGCTGCTTGTTTAACTACCCGTCAAAAGTACAAATTAATCTCAATTAGAAAACGTTAAAAGTTTCGAAGGAGTACATAGTTGGAGATTGTAAAAGTTTTAGTAATTTTAGAAAAAAATCATTGACTATGAAATATTTATGGGCTTATAGCATTCCTGTTGTTGGTGTTTTAGGTATTTATTTTGGAGGATATTGGTCTTTTTCGGCATTACTTTTTGCTTTTGTTGTGATTCCGTTTTTAGAATTACTCTTACCGATTGACGAAAAAAATTATGACGAGGAAGCCGTTTCTAAAAGATTAACAAATAAATTATTTGATGTTTTACTGTACTTAAATGTACCAATAGTTTATGGAACACTGTTGTTTTGTTTGTATAAAATTACTCAGACAAATTTGTCCCTATCTGAAATTATTGGAATGACTATAAGTCTGGGAATTATTCTTGGGGCTAACGGAATAAATGTAGCACATGAATTAGGTCATAGAACATCTCTTTTTGAAAAAATACTTGGAAAAACACTTTTAATTCCAAGCCATTATACGCATTTTTTTATTGAGCACAATCACGGACATCATTTACATGTTTCGACTCCTGAAGATCCATCAACGGCGGCATACAATCAAAATCTATATGCTTTTTGGTTTCAAACCGTGACCGGGACGTATAAAAAGGCGTGGAAAATTCAAAAAAAATTAAACACAAATAATAATCTATCATTCTTTTCTTTAAAAAATGATATGTTTTGGTTTACAATTATTCAAATTAGTTATTTAAGTATTATCTATATTCTCTTTGGAGTTAATGGATTTTTATTGGCGTCATTTGCCGGGATAGTTGGTTTCCTTCTGTTAGAAACCATCAACTATATTGAGCATTATGGATTAAAAAGAAACCGTCTAGCCTCTGGAAGATTTGAACGTGTAACCGAGAAACATTCGTGGAATTCAAATCATGTTCTAGGAAGAATTATTCTTTATGAGCTCACGCGTCACAGTGATCACCATTATAAATCTCAAAAGAAATATCAAATTCTGGAATATCATGATGTTTCGCCACAAATGCCTTATGGTTACCCAACATCGATGGTTTTATCGTTTTTTCCGCCGCTTTGGTTTAAGGTTATGAATAAAAGAGTTCCACTTGAAATGAAGTAGCTTTTATTTTCATTTCCTTTTTTATAGAAAAACTCCTAACTGCCAACTCCTAACTGCCAACTTCTAGTTATATTTGCTAAAAATTTATAAAAATGTCAAAGCAAGTTCGTGTTCGTTTTGCGCCAAGCCCTACCGGACCACTACATATTGGTGGAGTTCGCACCGCGTTATTTAATTATTTATTTGCCAAAAAAAATGGTGGTGTTTTCTTTTTAAGAGTTGAAGATACCGATCAAAATAGATTTGTTCCTGGAGCTGAAAGTTATATTTTGGAAGCTTTGGAATGGCTAGGAATTTCACCTGATGAAACGATTGGAAAAAATGAAAAATTTGGACCTTATCGTCAAAGTGAGAGAAAGGAATTGTACCAACAATATGCTGATCAATTGATAAATACAGGTTGGGCATATTATGCTTTTGATACCGCTGAAGCCTTAGATTTACATAGAAAACAACATGAAGAACAAGGAAAAACGTTTATTTACAATCATCATAATCGAGAAAAATTAGATACTTCTTTAGTTATTTCAAATGAAGAAACGGAAAAGAGAATTGCAAATGGTGAGGAATATGTAATCCGTTTTAAAACTCCAGTTGATGAGACTTTGCACTTGCAAGACATCATACGTGGAGAAGTAAAATTTGAAACTAATTTATTAGACGATAAAGTTTTATTTAAAAGCGATGGAATGCCCACATACCATTTAGCGAATATTGTGGACGATCATTTAATGGAAACTACACACGTAATTCGCGGGGAAGAATGGTTGCCTTCAATGCCTTTACACGTTTTATTGTACCGTGCTTTAGGTTGGGAAGCGCCAGAATTTGCTCATTTACCACTAATTTTAAAACCTGTAGGGAATGGGAAATTATCCAAACGTGATGGGGACAAATTAGGGTTTCCGGTATTCCCTTTAGAATGGAAAACAGACGAAGGGATTTCATCAGGTTATAGAGAATCGGGATTTTATCCTGAGGCGGTAATTAACTTTTTGGCATTGTTAGGTTGGAATGACGGAACTGAACAAGAATTATTTTCATTAGAAGAATTAGTGAACAAATTCGATTTAAATCGTGTTCATAAAGCGGGCGCAAAATTTGATCCAGAAAAAAACAAATGGTTCAATCATCACTATTTACAAATGCAAAGCGATGTAGATTTAGCAAAATCGTATGCGCCGTTTTTAGAATCGAAAGGAATTTCTATTTCTGAAGAGCGATTAACAAAATTAGTTTCCTTAATTAAAGAACGTGCAAATTTCGTTTCTGAATTTTGGTCGCTTTCCGATTATTTTTTCGAAGCGCCAACATCCTACGATGAAAAAGCTACAAAAAACTGGAAAGAAGATACAGGCGATTTGATGAAACAATTAATTGTTGTTTTGGAAGGTGTTGAGGATTTTTCTTCAGAGAAAATAGAAACCATTGTAAAAGACTGGATGGCCGAAAATGAAATTGGAATGGGAAAAATTATGCAACCGTTTCGATTGAGTTTGGTTGGCGCATTAAAAGGACTGCATCTTTTTGATATTGCCGCTTTTATTGGAAAACAAGAAACGATCAATCGAATTCAAAAAGCAATTTCGGTTTTATAGGTTGGTTTTTGGAAAACTAAAGAAAATTTTAGTTAAAACTTAAAATAAAAGCGTAGAATTAATTGTTTTTAAAATGACGAGCGATTTCCTAAGAATTAAAAAACCGCCTTAAAACAAAGCTATAAAAGCAGTTTTTAATCGTTCAAATTTATAACTCAACTTCATTCGATAGTTAAAATCAATAATATAAAAAGCGCCTCATTTGGGCGCTTTTTTATTTGGAATAAAAATTATTATTTCAATTCTTCTAAAACTTTTTCATTCTTTTCGGATTGTCTTAATTCTGAAAGTTGCGAATTAAAATCGTTAAAATTCTCGGCGTCGTTTTTTAAGTTGCGAATCGCAAAAACTCGAACTGCCGGCATTTGGCTTTTTAACGACATGGAATATAATTTCGTCAAAACTTCAGAATCGATATCTTTAAAATTTACTTTATCAGAAAAATGTAAAATCAAATTTGAAAACAATAACGCATTATTATCGTTTTTCACGTTTTTAATAATCGTTTGACAAATCAAACTGAAATTATCGATGCTTTTTATGGTTTCAATTATGGCGTCCAGAGTAACATTTGCAACAGCATCGTCTTTTTCTTTTACAAATTTATTAATCTCTTTTTGCATTGACATCAATAAATTTTCTTCTTTTTTGCCTTTTTCTTCCCAAGCGTCTTTCAGTCCAACAGTTCGGTTGAATACCAGTTTTTCATTGGTTGAATCCTTATCAACATTGAAATAACCCATGCGTTGGAATTGGAATTTATCTCCTGGTTTTACGGTTGCCAAACTCGGTTCTACAAAACCTTTTACGATATGTAAAGAATTAGAATTCATAAATTCTAAGAAATTTTTCTCTTTGTGGCTGTCTGGCGCTTCATCAATAAACAAACGATCGTACATTCTAACTTCAGCTGGAACGGCATGCTCAATTGAAACCCAATGTAAGGTTCCTGCCACTTTTCTCTGACTTGCTTCGCTTCCGCTTCCGCTTCGGCTATCGCTATCGTAAGTAACGTGGATTTCAGTAATATTACCTCCTGCATCTTTTACAACGCTTTCCCCTTTAATGATATACGCATTTTTCAAACGCACTTCTCTACCTAAAGACAAACGGAAAAATTTGGCCGGCGCTTCTTCTAAAAAGTCTTCTCTTTCAATATATATTTCTCTTGAAAACGGTACTTTTCTGTAGCCCGCGCTTTCATCTTCTTGGTTGTTTTCGGCGTCCAATAATTCTTCTCCCGAACCTTCGAGATCTAAAGGATAATTAGTAATTACCACTTTCACAGGATCTAAAACAGCCATAACTCGAGGCGCAGTTTTATTTAAATCTTCGCGCAAACAAAATTCTAAAAGCGAAACATCGATTACATTTTCGCGTTTTGCAACTCCAATAGTTTCGCAAAATTTACGAATAGAATTCGCAGTATATCCACGTCTTCTCAAGCCTGAAATCGTAGGCATTCTAGGATCGTCCCAACCGTTTACAATATTTTCTTGAACTAATTGTAGGAGTTTACGTTTACTCATTACAGTATAATTCAGGTTCAATCTTGCAAATTCGTATTGATTAGGTCTTACTTTGATTGTGTTAGACACTGAATCAAGTTCAGTGTAAATCTGATCTAAAAACCAATTGTATAATTCGCGGTGCATTACAAATTCAAGTGTGCAAATAGAATGTGAAATTTGCTCGATATAATCGCTTTCCCCATGAGCGTAATCGTACATTGGATAGATTTTCCAATCGTTTCCTGTTCTGTGATGATGGCGGTGTAAAATACGATACATCAAAGGATCGCGCATCAACATATTGGTAGATTTCATGTCAATTTTAGCTCTCAAAACGTGACTTCCTTCTGGGAAATCTCCATTTTTCATCGCTTCAAATAAAGATAAATTTTCTTCTATAGAACGATTTCTGTAGGGTCCGTCAACTCCTGGTTGCGTAGGGGTTCCTTTTTGAGCGGCCATTTCTTCAGAAGATTGGCTGTCTACATAGGCCTTTCCTTTTTTGATCATTTCAACTGCCCAATCGTATAATTGTTGGAAATAATCCGACGCGTATCTTTCTTCAGCCCATTGAAAACCAAGCCATTGCAAATCTTCTTTTATTGCGTCAACATATTCTTGTTCTTCTTTTGCGGGATTGGTATCGTCAAAACGCAGATTTACCGGAGCATTATAACGCAATCCTAATCCAAAATTCAAACAAATTGATTTGGCATGGCCAATATGCAGATAACCGTTGGGTTCTGGCGGAAAACGAAAGCGTAATTTATCTTGAGGAAAACCGCTGGTTAAGCTGTCTTCTATAATTTGTTCAATAAAATGAAGCGATTTATCTTCGGTTGACATAATTTTTAATTAATTTTAGCAAAGATAAATATAAACTCGTTGATTTGGTTAATCGTTGATTTGGTAATTTGAAAATTTGTGAAAAAAATTCAATTCCAACTCCTTTTTCCGATTAAACAAATAACCGAATAAACAAATTACCATTATTATGGGTACTATAAAATTACAAAACATAAGAACGTTTTCCTTTCACGGTTGTTTGGTTGAAGAAAGTAAAATAGGTTCCAATTACTCGGTGGATCTAGAAATAAAAACTGATTTAAGGAAATCTTGCCTTTCAGACGACCTAAAAGACACGGTTGATTATGTGTTGTTGAACCGAATTGTAGTGGAGGAAATGGCAATCCGATCTAATTTATTAGAGCATGTGGGACACAGAATTATTGTGAGAACTTTTGCTGAAATCCCTTCTGTTTCAAGAATAATATTGCGAGTTTCTAAATTAAATCCGCCAATTGGAGGTGATGTTGAGGCGGTTACGATTGAGTTGGAAGAATATAGAAATTAGGCTTAAGGTGAATAAATAGCAAATAGTGATTTTTTTAAACTTTAAACTTTAAACTTTTAAACTTTTTGCTATATTTGCAATCCGTTAAATAATGGCGTCGTGGCCGAGCGGCTAGGCTGGGCTCTGCAAAAGCTCCTACTCCGGTTCGAATCCGGACGATGCCTCTAAAACCTTCAAGGAAACTTGAGGGTTTTTTTGTATGTCATTCTGACGAAGGATAGAATCTAGGAAAAATTAATTAAAGATAGCACTCCGGTTCTCCCGAAGCTTCGGGACGGACGATGCCTCTAAAACCTTCAAGGAAACTTGAGGGTTTTTTGTATGTCATTCTGACGAAGGATAGAATCTAGAAAAAATGAATAAAAGCGATAATAGTTAATACTCGTTCCAAACAGATTTAATATTATGACGGTGAATAATTTCAGTCATTCTATAACCCCCTTCGATATAAGTCCCATTTGATTTTACAATTTTATTATCAACAAAGATTGCTTTAATTGTATACGAACCTTCTCCAGGACAGTAAATAGATGTGTATTCTTGATCTCCATTTTTTAGGTTAACAATATTTTTTATACCTCTTTCATGATTCAATTCTAAAAGTTTAATTTTATAACCACTTTCGTTAATTATTTTTATACAAACTTCTCCTTTTCTTAGATAGGAGCAAGCATTTTTTTCACTTTTACACGCAGTAAAAAGAATAAATAAAATGATAATAATTTTGATTTTTTTCATGTTTTACATTTGATTGGAAATTATTATCGCTAACTAGTATTAATAACAATCTTACTCCATCTTCTCCAACGCCTTTTTTACAATTTTTTGATCGCTAGGAAACCAACCTTGAAGCATAATTGCGATTCCAAAAACAATTAATAAAACACTAATTATTTTTTTTATGTTTAGGATGTTTTTTGGTGTCATTTTGTGTTTTAATTGTTTAGCTAATAGCATTTTACCCATATCAACAATTAAATAAGTAAGTATCAAGGTACCAAAAAAAGTAATCATTCTGGAAGTTTCTAATTCTAGTTTTGGGCCTACCGTAATTAATATTAAAAACCAAAAAAGTAAAACACCAACATTTATAAAATTCAATAAAAATCCTTTAATGAATAAAGCGCGATAATCTTTCTTTTGGAATACAAATTCTATTTCTTCTTCAGAAACTTCATTTTTTAATTTTTTTAGTTTTATAAAAGAGATAATTCCGTAGGTGAGCATTAAAATACCTCCAAAAATAAATATTGATGGATCGTTTTTTAAACTCTCAATTAATTTATAACTACTGAAATAAGCAATTAATATAAAAACGATATCTGCAAAAACAACTCCTAAATCAAATACTAAAGCAGCTCTAAATCCTTTAACTGCGCTTGTTTCTAATAATACAAAGAAAACGGGTCCAATTAAAAAACTTAAAAATATTCCAAGTGGAATGGCTGTTAAAATATCTTGAATCATCTTTATTTATTACTGTTTTATATTCAAATATAATTAAAAAAATGAATTTTCAATTATTCCTTTTCTCTTATAAAATGAAAATCCAATTGCTTTTTCACTAAATCGGCGTTTTTAACTTTTACATAAATTTCATCTCCTAATTGGAGTAAATTATGAGTTGTAGCGCCAACTAAAGCGTATTGTTTTTCATCAAAAGTGTAATAATCGTCTTTAATTTCTCGAATTCTAACCATTCCCTCGCATTTATTTTCTATAATTTCAACGAAAATTCCCCACTCGGTAACTCCTGAAATTACCCCTAAAAATTCTTGATCTTTATGGTCTTGCATGTAGCGAACTTGCATGTATTTTATACTGTCACGCTCCGCATGTGTAGCTAGACTTTCCATATTTGAAGAATGTAAACACTTGGTTTCGTAGGTTTCTTCGTCCACCGATTTTCCACCGTCTAAATAAAATTGTAATAATCGATGCACCATAACGTCAGGATAACGACGAATTGGAGAAGTAAAATGAGAATAATAATCAAATGCTAATCCGTAATGACCAATATTATCCGTAGAATATTTAGCTTTACTCATACTTCGAATCGCTAAAGTATCTATTAAATTCTGCTCTTTTTGACCTTGAACATCGTTTAATAACTTATTTAAAGACATTGAAATATCGCCTTTTGATTTAAAATTGATACTATAACCAAATTTTGAAATTACATTTTGAAGTGCAATTAATTTATCTTCATTAGGCTCATCGTGAATTCTATAAATAAAGGTTTTCTTTTGTTTTCCAATGAATTCAGCTACTTTTTTATTTGCTAAAAGCATAAATTCTTCTATCAAATGATTCGCATCTTTTGAGGTTTTAAAGAAAACTCCAATAGGTTCGTGATTGGTATTTAAATTGAATTTAACTTCTACTTTATCAAATGAAATAGCACCTTGAGCCATTCTCTTTCTTCTGAAAATTTTCGATAATTCATCTAATTTTAAAGTAGCGTTTACAATCTCATCTGAAACTTTATAAGCTGCTCCAGTAATTGAAGTTTCAATTGGAATAGTATTGTCTTTAGTTTCAATAATATATTGTGCTTCTTCGTAAGCAAACCTTTGATCGGAATAAATAACCGTTCTTCCAAACCAATTATTCACTACTTCGGCTTTTTCGGTTATTTCAAAAATAGCAGAAAAGGTATATTTTTCTTCATTTGGTCGTAACGAACAAGCAAAATTAGATAAAACTTCAGGCAACATTGGAACAACACGATCTACTAAATACACAGAAGTTGCACGTTGATAAGCTTCATCATCTAGAATAGTTCCTTCTTGTAAATAATAGGAAACATCGGCAATATGAATTCCAACTTCGTAATTTCCATTTTCTAATTTTTTGAAAGATAACGCATCATCAAAATCTTTTGCATCTTTTGGATCAATAGTAAAAGTTAAAGTATCGCGCATATCTCGGCGCTTTTTAATTTCACTTTCTTGAATTGAAGTATCTATTTTTTGAGCGTATAATTCTACTTCTAATGGAAATTCTGCTGGTAAACCATATTCTGCTAAAATAGCGTGAATTTCAGTATTGTGTTCTCCAGGTTTTCCAAGAACTTTTATTACTTTTCCAAAAGGACTATCGGCTCTTGAAGGCCAATCTTCTATATGAACTAAAACGACATCACCGTTTTCAGCATCTCCTAATTTATCTTTTGAAATAAAAATATCAGTGTACATTTTAGAATTTGCAGTCGATACAAATGCAAAGTTTTTCTGAATATCAATTACTCCAACAAAATCAGTTTTCTTTCTTTCTATTATTTCAATTACCTCACCTTCAACACGTTTTCCTTTTCTACGATTGTAAACATATACTTTAACTTTATCGCCATCTAACGCGTGATTTAAATTATTGGTTGGAATAAATACATCATCTTCAAAATCTGGAGAAACAAAATACGCTGTTTTTCTTCCGGTCATGTCAATTTCACCTTCAGAATAATCTTTACTACTTTCTACAATTAAATATTTTCCAGGTTCTGATTCTGTAATTTGTTTTTGAGCTGTTAAAATCTTTAAATCTTTAATAATTTGATTTCTACTTTGTGTATCGTCTAATTCTAATTTAGCTGCTATTTGTTTGTAGTTAAAGGATTTATTACTATTTTGAGTTAGTATTTTTATTATTTTTTCTGTAAAATCCAGTTGTTTTTTTACTGGTTTTCTTAATCTTTTACCCATAGTTCTTTTCTAATAAGGTTGAAATTTACAAAATACTTTGCAGTTCACTGTAGATAAACTATAGTTTTAAATAAATAAAACTTTTTAATAACATTAATTCTATAAAATCTATATTAGAATTACCTTTATAAAATAAATCTAACTAAGTTAAATGTTATCAACATCTATTAAAAACAACAAAAAGAAAATTAAATTTAAAATTATTTTTTATAGTTATTATAGCTTGTTAATAGTTACAATAAGTTTATTTTTTAAAAGGTTATTTTTAAGTTATAATTATTTACCACAAGTTATAAACAGCTTAATTTTATATAAAAACGAATAAAATCAATAATTTTTATTTTTTAATTAACAACGGTTAATAATTAAAAACAACCTTATTTTGTAGATAATTCAAAACTCAAAATTTGTTAATAAACAGAAATTAATTTATAATAACTTTTCTAAAAATTCTTCAAACTTTTATTGTTTTATTCAAAGTAATTTTTGATTACAAATTTTTATCAAACAACCTAAAAAAACTTATAATTTTCTATTTAAAGTTATGAACATTTAATGTTAAATTAAGGTTAACTGATTATCAATTAGTTACGAACTGATATTAACATTCTAAAATTTAACATATTTAAAAAATCAAATGAAGTTATAAAATATAATTAGTATTGATTATTAAGTGTTTATAATTTATTTAATTAAAAATTAATTTCTAAATAAAATCCCAGTTAAGTTTTGGTAAATTTGTAAAACTAAACACAACAAATCTTACTTATGAAAATTTCTATTGGAAACGACCACGCTGGACCAGAATATAAAAAAGCAATTGTTGAAATACTTAAAGCAAATGGATACGAAGTTATAAATTACGGAACTGATTCTGCCGATAGTGTAGATTATCCTGATTTTGCACATCCTGTTGCCTTAGATGTTGAAAACAAAGTATCTGATTTTGGAATTATTATTTGCGGAAGCGGAAATGGAATTGCAATGTCGGCAAATAAACACCAAGGAATTCGTGCCGCATTGTGTTGGACCAAAGAAATTGCGGTTTTAGCGCGTCAACATAATGATGCTAACATTATCAGTATTCCCGCTAGATTTACTTCAATTCCTCAAGCTTTAGAAATAGTGCAAACCTTTCTTAACACCGATTTTGAAGGAGGAAGACACCAAAACAGGGTGAATAAAATTAGCTGTTAACCCTCCTTTTTTAAAACTTAATTAGTCATATAAATGACTTAATTCAGGTATTTATATGACCAATATAGAATTTATATCCAAATTTATTTCGGCTCCAGCCAATGGTATTCAAAAAACAGTTCAGCTATTACAGGAAGATTGTACGATTCCGTTTATTTCAAGATATCGAAAAGACCAAACAGGAAATTTAGATGAAATTGTAATTGAAAATATTGCAAAATATCAAAAGGATTACGAAGTAATTGTTAAAAGAAAAGAGGCGATTTTAAAAGCGATAGCCGAACAAAAATCACTCACTCCAGAGCTAGAAAATAAAATCACTCATAGTTTTGATTTACAAGAATTAGAAGATTTTTACCTTCCTTATAAAAAGAAGAAAAAAACAAAAGCCGATACCGCTAGGGAAAATGGATTAGAGCCATTAGCTAAAATAATTATAGCTCAAAATAATGACGATATTGATTTTATTTCTACTCAATATATCAATAAAAACGTTGTAAATGAAGAAGAAGCTCTTCAAGGAGCGCGTGACATTATTGCCGAATGGATTAATGAGAATATTTATGTTAGAAAACAATTAAGAAGATTGTATCAACGAAAAGCTGTTATTTCTACCAAGGTAATTAAAACTAAAAAAGACGATGAAGCGGCGCAAAAATTCAATCAGTATTTTGATTGGTCTGAAAATTTATCAAAAGCCCCATCTCACCGATTATTAGCAATGTTAAGAGCTGAAAACGATGGTTTTGTAAAGTTAAAAGTAGAAGTAGATCCTGAAAATTCAGGCGCAGAAGCATTAGAAATCATCGATGAATTAATCATAAAAAGAAACAACGACACCACACCACATTTAGAATTAGCAATTCAAGATAGTTTTAAAAGATTATTAAATCCTGCGATTTCCAACGAAGCGTTACAGGAAGCTAAAGCTAAAGCTGATGCCAATTCAATTCAAGTTTTTGCTAATAATTTAAGTCAGTTATTACTTGCGCCGCCATTAGGGGAAAAACGAATTTTAGCAATTGATCCAGGATTTCGAAGCGGTTGCAAAGTGGTTTGTTTAGACGAAAAAGGCGATTTATTATACAACGAAACGATTTATCCACACGCGCCTCAAAACGAGGACGGCATGGCTATGAAAAAAATTCGCTCGATGGTCAATTCTTATAAAATCGATGCAATATCAATAGGAAACGGAACAGCATCTCGGGAAACAGAATTTTTTATTAAAAAAATAGCTTTTGATAAACCCGTTCAAGTTTTTATCGTTTCTGAAGCTGGCGCCTCTGTTTATTCAGCTTCAAAAATTGCGAGAGAGGAATTTCCAAATTATGATGTTACCGTTCGAGGGTCGGTTTCTATTGGAAGACGCCTTTCAGATCCTTTAGCAGAATTGGTTAAAATTGACCCAAAAGCCATTGGCGTAGGCCAATACCAGCACGATGTAGATCAAACGAAATTAAAAGAAGAATTGGACACTACAGTAATTCGTTGCGTAAATTCTGTGGGAATCAATATCAATACCGCGAGCAAGCATTTGTTGAGTTATGTGAGCGGAATAGGTGAAAAAATAGCTGAAAATATTGTTCAATATCGTTCTGAAAACGGTCCGTTTGAAGATAGAAAACAACTTAAAAAAGTACCTCGATTAGGAGAAAAAGCGTACCAACAAGGAGTGGCGTTCATTCGTATTTCGAATTATAAAAACCCGTTAGATAATTCGGCGGTTCATCCTGAAGCGTACGGAATTGTGGAAAAAATGGCAAAAGATTTAAAACTAACCGTTAGCGATTTAATTGCCAATAAAGAAAAAACCGCGTTAATAAAACCAGAGAATTACATCACTTCAGAAATTGGTTTATTAGGATTGAAAGACATTATAAAAGAACTTGAAAAACCCGGTTTGGATCCACGAAAATCGGCTAAAGTTTTTGAATTTGATGCCAATGTAAAATCGATAAAAGACATTAGAAACGGAATGATTTTACCAGGAATAGTCAATAACATTACCAATTTTGGGTGCTTTGTAGATATCGGAATTAAGGAAAGTGGCTTGGTACATATTTCCCAACTAAAAGCGGGATTTGTAAGCGATGTAAATGAAGTAGTAAAATTACACCAACACGTTCAAGTGAAAGTTACAGAAGTGGACGAAGATAGAAAGCGAATTCAACTTTCTATGATATTATAAATTAAAAAAGGCTTTTCAATTGAAAAGCCTTTCTTTTATTTTTCTTCTTCGTTTTTCTTTGCAGCAGGTTGGTCTTCTTTTGCTGCATTTTTAAATTCTTTAATTCCAGTTCCTAATCCTTTCATTAATTCTGGAATTTTTTTACCTCCAAACATTAACAAAATTACAGCAACGATTAAAATTATTTCTGTAGGTCCTAATCTTCCCATAACACTATATTTTTATGCTTTCGCAAATTAAAATTAATTTCTAGAACAAAGGTAAATAGAAATATTGGTATTTCATTTCCCTCATTAATAAATATTTATGATTTACTTTAATTATTAACCCGTTGGGTTTAATAAATAATAAAATCAACCTTTAAAATCTTAATTTAGATATGATTGTTTTATCATTATATTTGTAATAATAATATGAAGAACCATGTCAGAGAAAAGAAAAATATTAAAAAGGAAATTATTTACTAAAAACCGTTTGGTTATTTTAAATGAAGATACTTTTGAAGAAATTTTTTCCTTAAGATTAACCTTAATGAACGTTTTTGTTGTGGCTTCAATTGCAGCGATTTTAATAATTACATTTACTACCTATATTATTGCATTCACGCCTTTACGCGAGTATATTCCGGGTTATGCTTCCACAAAATTAAGAAAAGAAGCTACTGAATTGGCTTTAAAATCTGATTCATTGGCATTGGCTTTAAAGAAAAACGACGCCTATTTAAAATCGGTGGTAAAGGTTTTAAACGGAGATTTAGAATACGAGCAAATCAATAAAGATTCCATTATGTCTTCTGATAATATTAGCACCACAATTGAAAATGACGCCCCTTCAAAAGCGGAATTGCAATTAAGAGAACAAATTTTGCAAGAAGAAAAACTACTTTCGAAAGAAAAGAAAGGAAAAAAATAGCTTGAAATTAGCAATAAAAACAGCATCTAAATGTCTTTAAAATCGTTCTTGGCCAAACAATTTGCCAAATTCATTTATAAAAAAACCAAATCTTGGGCGGACAATCCTGTTGAAACGCAGCAAACCGTTTTTGAAGATATTATCCGTCAAGCGAAAAACACGCAATTCGGTATTGATCATCATTTTGATTCTATAAATACGTTTCATGATTTCTCAAAAAAGGTTCCTATTCGCGATTACGAAGCCCTAAAACCATATGTTGACCGAGTGGTTCAAGGTGAAGAAAACGTACTTTGGAAAGGAAAACCGTTGTATTTTGCTAAAACTTCAGGAACCACTTCTGGCGCAAAATACATTCCACTAACCAAGGAATCGATGCCGTTTCATATTGAAGCCGCTCGAAACGCTATATTACATTATATTCACGAAACAGGAAATGCCGATTTTGTAAATGGGAAAATGATTTTTCTTCAGGGAAGTCCTATTTTAGAAGAAAAAAACGGAATTCAATTGGGAAGATTATCGGGAATTGTAGCCCATTTTGTGCCGAAATATTTGCAAAAAAATAGAATGCCCACTTTTGAAACCAATTGCATTGAAGATTGGGAAACCAAAGTAGACGCCATTGTTGAAGAAACATTCCATGAAGATATGACGGTGATTTCAGGAATTCCGTCTTGGGTGCAAATGTATTTTGAAAAATTAAAGCAAAAAGGAGCAAAACCTATTGGAGAGTTATTCAAAAACTTCAATTTATTCATTTATGGCGGCGTGAATTTTGAACCTTATCGAGCAAAATTTGAAAATTTAATTGGTCGAAAAGTGGATTCTATAGAATTGTTTCCCGCTTCGGAAGGCTTTTTTGCTTACCAAGATTCGCAAAAAGAAAAGGGAATGTTATTGCTTTTAAACTCCGGAATTTTCTATGAATTTATAAAATCAGATGAATTTTTTACCGATCCCGAAACTTCGGGACCAAGGCGATATACGATTGGCGAAGTTGAATTAAACGTCAATTATGTTTTGATAATTTCAACCAACGCGGGACTTTGGGGTTATAATATTGGCGATACCGTTCAATTTACTTCCTTAAAACCGTATCGTGTTATTGTTTCTGGACGAATTAAACATTTCATTTCCGCTTTTGGAGAACACGTGATCGGAAAAGAAGTTGAACACGCGTTGAAACAAGCAATGGAAAACACTTCGATTCAAATTAAAGAGTTTACCGTGGCACCACAAATTACCCCAACGGACGGTTTGCCTTACCATGAATGGTTTATAGAATTTGATCCCGATGGTTCGGGAGAACTAGAAAACGAAGATGCATTTGCGGAAGCGATAGACAACGCCATGCGAAACCAAAACACCTATTATGACGACTTGATTGTGGGGAAAGTTTTGCGAAAATTAGTGATTACCAAAGTAGCTAAAAACGGTTTCCAAGACTATATGAAATCGATAGGAAAATTGGGAGGACAAAACAAAATTCCGAGGTTGAGTAACGACAGAACGATTGCCGATTTATTAAAAAGAGAATAGAGAAAAGATGCTAGAAAATAGACTTTGGGTGGTGTTGTTTTTAATAGGTTTTTCTATTTCCGCTCAAACCAAAGGCGTTGTGGTTGACGAGTCCGGGAAACCCATATCTTATGTGAATATTTGGGTTGAAAATGAGAATATCGGAACTACTTCTGAAGAAAATGGCGAGTTTTCGATTGCTGCTTCCGCAAATAAAAACCTGATATTTTCTATTTTAGGATTTGAAAAAAGGATACTAAAAGCTTCTGATGTTTCTAGTGTAATCATGAAAGCGGTTTCGTTTCAATTGGACGAAGTGGTAATCGCCAGACATTTTGAAACTAAAAAAATAGAAATAGGTCAAATCAGCAATTCCGTTTTAGAAGCTTTCGATAACGGACCGCGAATTGATGTGAAATTTTTCCCCTACGAAGCCGCTTATAAAAAGACCAAATTCATTAAGAAAGTGAGCATTTTAACCGATAGTAGAATCGACAATGCCACCGTTAAAATTCATTTTTATAAGGCTGATGCCAATGGTTTTCCCGGCGAGGAATTACTAACGAGAGATTATATTGTAAACATCCAAAAAGGGGTAGTTCGAAATGGTTTTGACTTGACGGATTTGAATTTGAAAATGCCAAAATCGGGACTTTTCATTGGTTTTGAAAAGCTGTTAATATCGAAAAACAAATTTGAAAAAACGATAGTAAATTCTAACACACAGAAAACAACAATTCAAGTAATTTTTTATCCGCTGGTGTTGTATAATTATGTTGAAAGAGACTATTTATTTACTTTTTCGGGAGGCAAATGGAGCCGACAAACGAACGATAAAACCCAATCTGAATCAGGTAAAATAAAGGTTTATGAACCCGCAATAAATTTGGGTTTAACCAACTAAAACATAAAAACCTTACATTTGTGGGTTAATAAATAAAATCCAAATGAAAGAAATCAAGAATATTGTCCGATCAAGAGCGCAAGAATCATCTAGTGCAGTTGAGAAATTATACATTACTATGCGCCATTTGTTCAATAGAGGATTCTATAAACCAATGGGAGTTTCAGGAGAAACATTGCGCGAAGCATTATTGTCGTTACGCCCGGAAATATATGGCACAATTGCCGAAGATAAAGTAGAATTAAGCGGACTTTTATATGTAATTGAAAGACTTCCAATAGGGATTGAAGAATGCCGTTTCATCAATTTAACTTCGGATGAAGGCTACTCAAAATCACATTTTCAAGCAATAATTCCACCAAAAAGAAGAAGAAATTGTTATCGAATTGATGACGAGCAAATGAATGTGGAAATCACCCGCGGAAGATCAGATATTTATGATATTTTAACGCATTTGACTTTTATTTTCATAGAATCTCACAAAATAAAAAACCGCGTATTATTTGATGAAAATGCTGAGGTTTCTCGTGATTGGAAAAAACTAGAACAAGCTGTTTTATCCAATAAAAAACTAACATTAGCCGATAAAGAGAAAACAATTTCGCATACTGCAAATATCTTAGGAAGAACATTTGTTGAGATTTTGGATATTTATGATGCTTTTGGAACAATTGAAAAACCAGATCGTTTTTTACACGTAATTTATTGGTTAGGGAAACTAGCGATTGAAGAAGTGGTTGAAAACAACAAAAGAACCATTACTTTTAGCCCGATTTTAAGAGAAAGATTGGGGCACCATATTCACGGTGAAATTTGGGCAACCAATATAAAAGAGGTGCTTAAAGCAAATGATTTATTGGACAGACCAATTCATATTATCAGCGCCAACATGCACTCGGTCATGAATTCTATATTTGCAACCCACGTTTTAAAAACGAAATTCAAAGACAAATCGGATTTCTTTATTTTTGAAGAATTGAGTAAATCAGGTGCGGATGAGGTTAGAAATAAAGTGGAAGAATTTGCCAAATTAAACGGCATGATTTCTTTACCAGACACTTCCGGAACCAACATCGATGTTCAGATTTTTGACACTGCGAAAATAGACTGGAAAAAATCGGCATTTCCAAATGCGAAAATGCACAATAAAAACCCAGTAATTATCGTTATGGACTACGCTTTTGGAGAGCAAGCTTATGAAACAATTGATGAGTTGTTAAAACCGTTCCAAAAAGATATATTTTTGAATGTAGAATCAGTTTCAATAATGGGAAAAGCAGGAATTCTTCAAGGTGGAAAAGGAGACATTATGATTCCCTCGGCACATATAAATGAAGGAACGGGAGACAATTATTTCTTTCATAATGAGTTAACCGCCGAAATGCTAGAAGGAAATGGCATAGCGGTTTTTGCAGGACCTATGATTACGGTTTTAGGGACGTCATTGCAAAACAAAGATTTATTGAAGTTTTTCCACGATTCAACTTGGGGAGTAATTGGACTAGAAATGGAAGGGGCTTATTATCAAAAAGCAATTCAATCGGCATCAAAAATCAGAAAGAGTATCAACCCTGATGTAAAAGTAAGATATGCCTATTATGCATCAGATAACCCACTAGAAACCGGAAGCACATTAGCTTCAGGAGGATTAGGGACAACAGGGGTAAAGCCAACATATTTAATTACAATTAAAATACTAGAACAAATTTTTAACATAAAATAGTTTTTATCATGAGTCAAAACTCAACCAATTCCGACAATCAAGAAATTGATTTATCAATGATTTCTAATAAAATTAATGGTTTTTTCAGTAGAACAGGAACATCAATTTATAGAAGCATTTTATTCTTTAAAAGAAATTTAGTATTAAACGGAATTCTTCTTGTTACGGGTGTTGGCTTGGGATTATTTCTAGATACCACTTACGAAACTTTTGACTCCAAAATTATTGTAAAACCTAACTTTGGAAGTACGGATTATTTATACAACAAGGTAGATTTATTGTATTCTAAAATCAAAAATAGAGATAGCGTTTTTTTAAAATCAATAGGTATTAAAAACCCTAACAACATTAAACTTATCGAAATTGACCCAATAATTGACGTTTATAGCCTTGTAAATTACAATGAAAAAAATGTTAGCGTTACAAACAACACACAAAATTTCGAATTATTAAAATTATTAGCTGAAGACGGAGACGTTAATAAGGTTATTAAAGAAAAAGTGACAAGTAAAAATTATTATTGGCACACAATTCATATTGTAACTAAAGGATACACAACAGACGAAAGCACGATTAAACCCATTTTAGACTTTTTAAATAATAACAGCTATTTCGAAAGTATTAAGAAAATAAATATAGATAACGTCAAAGAAAATATCAAAAAGGACGAAGAAATGATCGTTCAAATTAATGCTTTATTAGAAAAATTTTCGACTAATTCTGATCAAAAAGCTAATAATTTAGTTTTTTATAATGAGAATACTCAATTAAACGATGTTATAAAAACCAAGCAATCTTTAACCTATGAAATAGGAGCGCTTAAGGAATTATTAGCGAACTACGACAATATCATCAAAAAAAACAGCATCACACTTAATATTAAAAATACAGAAAGCGTTAATGGTAAATTAAAATTTGTTTTACCCCTTTTGTTTATTTTTGGATTTGTATTTATTCGTTTATTTTCAAAATTTTATAAAAGACAAGCTTTAAAAGAACAACAAAATAGCTAAAAATGAAAGGAATTATTTTAGCCGGAGGATCTGGCACAAGATTGCACCCACTTACACTTGCCGTTAGCAAGCAGCTAATGCCAATTTACGATAAACCAATGATTTATTACCCGCTATCCTCTTTACTTTGGTCGGGAATAAGAGAAATATTAATTATTTCAACTCCTCACGATTTACCATTATTTAGACAATTATTAGGCGACGGTTCCAGACTAGGTTGCCGCTTTGAATATGCCGTTCAAGAAAATCCAAATGGACTTGCGGAAGCGTTTATTATTGGAAAAGAATTTATCGGAAACGATAAAGTAGCTTTAGTTTTGGGAGACAATATTTTTTATGGAACGGGATTGTCAGACATATTACAATCCAACAATAATCCTGATGGAGGAATAATATATGCCTATCATGTAAACGATCCAGAAAGATACGGAGTAGTAGACTTTGATTCTGAAGGGAATGTTCTTTCAATTGAAGAAAAACCCACAAATCCAAAGTCAAATTTTGCCGTACCGGGCATCTATTTTTATGACAATGACGTAGTGGAAATAGCGGCAAACATAAAACCGAGCCACCGTGGAGAAATTGAAATTACCGATGTAAACAAAGAATACCTTCGAAGAGGAAAATTAAAAGTTAGTATTTTAGATAGAGGAACCGCTTGGTTTGATACCGGAACATTTAACTCGTTAATGCAGGCGTCTCAATTTGTTCAAGTAATAGAGGAACGACAAGGATTAAAAATAGGATCTATTGAAGAAGCCGCATTCAAAATGGGATTTATAAATGCAGAACAATTAAAAGAATTAGCCCAGCCATTATTAAAAAGCGGCTATGGAAAACATTTATTAGAAATCATATAAATGAACTTTATACCTACAAAACTAGAAGGATGCTTTGTTATTGAGCCTAAAATATTCAATGATGAAAGAGGTTATTTTTTAGAAAGTTATAATGAAAAGACCTTTCAAAACGGAATTGGAAATCAAGTTCAATTTGTTCAAGATAACCAATCTTTTTCTTCAAAAGGGGTTTTACGAGGCTTACATTATCAAACGGGAGAACATGCTCAAGCCAAATTAGTTAGAGTTTTACAAGGTGAAGTTTTAGATGTTGCTGTAGACGTTAGACCTAATTCGAAAACATATGGAGAACACTTTTCTATTTTGCTTTCCGCAGAAAATCAAAAACAATTTTTTATTCCAAGGGGTTTTGCGCACGGTTTTTTAGTACTTAGCGCCACCGCCACCTTTTTTTATAAATGCGACAATTTTTATAATAAAGAAAGTGAAGGAGGTTTAATTTATAACGACCCGTCTTTAAATATTGATTGGAAATTCCCAAAAGAAGAGCTTATTATTTCCGATAAAGATTTGATTTTACCCAACCTTGAAAACGCCAAAAAAATATGGTAGTTCTAGTTACAGGCGCTAGCGGACAATTAGGACAAAGCCTGCAATTTATTGCGCCGAATTATCCAGCAATAAAATTTGTTTTTTGTGATTCAAAAACACTTGATATTACAAATGAAATGAATTGTAAAGAAGTCTTTTACAAAACAAAGCCCAATTACTGTATTAATACAGCTGCTTATACCGCCGTCGATAAAGCGGAATCAGAGCCCGAAAAAGCAAATTTGATTAATGTTGTTGGAGCAAAAAATATCGCGGCAACCTGTAAACAATTTAACACAAAATTAATTCACATATCTACCGATTTTGTTTTTGATGGATCTAATAATAGTCAATATACAGAAACCGATTTGCCCAACCCAAAAGGAGTGTACGGACAAACAAAATTAGACGGAGAAAAAGCAATTCAGGAAGTATTTCCAAATTATTTTATCGTTAGAACTTCTTGGGTTTATTCTCAATTTGGAAATAATTTTATGAAAACTATGTTGAGATTATCGTCTGAAAGAGATGTAATTTCTGTAGTTGATGATCAAATAGGCACTCCTACAAACGCAGTTGATTTAGCAGAAGCGCTGGTTCAAATTATTTTAACTGATAACCAACAATCAACAACCGACAACTTCGGGATTTACCATTTCAGTAACGAAGGACAATGCTCATGGTATGATTTTGCTGCGGAAATATTCAGAGTGAATAAAATTTCTATAAATTTACAACCTATCCCTACAACCTCATACCCAACACCAGCGGTTAGACCAGCTTACAGCGTTTTGGATAAAAGTAAAATTAAAAGTGTTTTTGGCATTGAGGTTTTGAACTGGGAAGAGAGTTTAAAATTTAATAAATCATGAAAATAGTAATAACCGGAGGAGCAGGATTTGTAGGTTCAACACTTTGTTTGCAACTAAAAGAAAACTATCCGTCCTATGAAATTGTTGCTTTTGACAACCTTAAAAGAAGAGGCTCAGAATTAAACTTAACAGATTTTCAAAAAAAGGGAATTCCGTTTTTTCATGGCGATATTCGTAATAACGAAGATCTTTCATCACTAGGAAATTTTGATGTTTTAATTGAGGCATCAGCAGAACCATCAGTAACTGCAGGGCTAGATTCTGACCCGACCTATGTTATCAACAACAATCTTTATGGATCGATAAACTGTTTTAATGCTTGTTTGAAAAATAAAGCAAAACTAATTTTCCTTTCTACCAGCCGAGTTTATCCAATTGAAATCATAGAAAAAGCCAATTTTATAGAGGAACCAACTCGCTTTTCTTTTGATGAAAATCAAACTGAATTAGGCATTTCAAAAAATGGTGTTTCTGAAAAATTAAGCCTTAACGGAGCGCGTTCATTTTACGGAACAACCAAACTTTCTTCTGAAATGTTTATTCAAGAATATGCTGCCTTTTATGGATTGAAAGCTGCAATTACAAGGTTTGGCGTTATTGCAGGGCCTCGTCAAATGGGCAAAACCGATCAAGGTGTAGTTACGCTTTGGACGGCAAAACATTTCTGGAAACAATCCCTAAAATACATCGGTTATGGAGGCACTGGAAAACAGGTTCGTGACATACTTCATGTGGATGATTTAGTAGATTTAATAGACTTACAAATTCACCAAATAGAAAAATTTGAAGGTAAAATTTATAATGTTGGTGGCGGATTAGAAAATAGCGCCTCTCTATTAGAAATGACAGCAATTTGTGAAAAAATCACCGGAAATAAAATCACAATTGGCTCTGAAATAGAAACTAGACCAGCTGATTTAAGGATGTATGTAACCGATAATGCTTTGATAGAAAAAGAAATTGGGTGGAAACCAAAGAGAAATTTGGAACAAGTTTTCACAGATATTTATCTTTGGATTAAAAATAATGAGAAACAATTGGAATCAATTTTAAAATAAACATGGACATCATTAAAAACATTTTTAAGAATAAAATCAATGTTTTGAGTTTTTTCGTTGCTTTTTTGGGAGCATTTATGTTGTTTCCAAATTATTTTGAAGCTTACGTAATGCCGTTGCCACTATCTAAAGATTTATGGATGTCATTAGATCCTTCATGGGGTATTGCATTAAATTATGTTAAGCTTAAAAACTTAACTTGGGGAACAGATGTCGCGTTTACTTATGGTCCTTTAGCACATTTTTGCACTCGAATTGGTTGGGGCGAAAACAGATTGTCCTTCTTGTTTTTCGATTTATTTATGTTTGTTAATTATTTTATGCTTTTTTTACTTTCAATTAAAAAAAGCCAGAATAAATGGATAACGATACTTGCAATTGCTTCTGCGTGTATTGTATTTCCTCTTTATATAGGTGCTGGGAGTGTGTTAATTTTAATGGCAATCTTGGTGTTTTGGATACGAATGAGTTTAGATAATCCAAAACCGATCTATTATCTTTTCCAAATTTCAATTATAACGTTGCTTTTTTTCATAAAGTTCAATACCGGTTTAATTGCATTTCCACTATTTATTTCCGGAATAGCATGTAATCTCCTAACCAATAATGGAAAAAAACCTCATTTAATCTTCTATGCGATTTTACCAATTATATTAATAGCAATAGGCGCCATAATATTAAATGTTGCATTGTTGCCTTATATAAAATCCGGTTTTGAACTGATTTCTGGATACAATGATGTAATGTTTTTAGAAAATCAAATTAAAGGCAGTTATTTATTAGTAGTTCTTATCTCAGTCTTTTTAACAGCGATACTTATTTTAAATATTTATTCAAAGAAAAAGAAAGATTGGATTAAAATGGCAACCGTTTTATTTTTGTTTGGAACCACCGTTTTTGTTCTTTATAAACAGGCATTCGTGAGAGGAGACATAGGTCACATCAATGATTTTTTCAGATTTATACCATTAATTATAGTCAGTAATTTGGATTTACACCTTAATTTTAAAAGTATTTATACAAAGATCGCTTTCCTTTTTATCTTGTTAATTCCATTTTACTTTTTATTTATTAAGCAAGACAACCAAATAGAAATTAAAGCCAAGTTTCCAAAATCAGACTTTATTAATGGTTTTAAAATATTTACCCCAACCTCGGGAATGTTTCTAAATAAAAATGATTCACAGCTACCCGCAACAGTATTAGAAAAAATAGGTTATAAAACAGTAGATATTTATCCGTGGAACATTCATTTATTGTTGGAAAACAAACTGAATTATTTGCCAAGACCCGTATTGCAATCCTATACCGTATATACTCCCTATTTAGAGCAATTGGATTTTAACCATTATAATTCTACTAAAGCACCAGAATTTGTAATTTACGATTTTGTTTCAATTGATGGAAGGTATCCGCTTTTTGACGAATCAAAAGTAAATTTAGCACTTTGTAAAAACTATCAAGTAGCCGATCTTTTTGATTTTGACGGAAGAAAAATCATATTGTTCCAAAAGAAAAAAGATTTTAAACCGATTACATTTGAAAAAACAAAAGAATATGCAATGCTACTAAATTCACCTTTGGTACCTAAAAAAGATGTTTATTATGAAATAGGAATTTATAATTCTCTTTTAGGAAAAATTGTTTCGGTTTACCAATATGCCCCAGAAATAAGACTTGAAATAAAATTAAAAAACGGCAACCTAATGGATTATAGGACTTCCAAATTATTATTAGAAACAGGTTTGTATTCCGATATATTTATAAATGACACTAATAATTTCAAAACTTTTTTTGATTCAAAAAATGACAATCAAGAGATTAAATATTTTAACTTTAAACCCTTGAAACCCATGTTGTTTAAAAACAAGATCAGAATCACAGAATATAAAATAAAGCAATAAAATGAATATTTGTATCATCACAGGTTCATCAGGTTTAATTGGGAGTGAATCGGTTACTTTCTTCGCCCAAAAATTCGATAAAATTATTGGAATAGACAACAATATGCGCCAAGTTTTTTTTGGAGCAGACGCTTCGACAGAATGGAATACAAAAAAGTTAACAGAAACAATTCCGAATTTCGAACACCACCACGCTGATATTCGAAACATCCAAGAATTAGAAAAAATATTCTCAAAATACGGCGCCGATATAAAATTAGTGATTCACACCGCAGCTCAACCAAGTCATGATTGGGCAGCAAACGAACCAATTACAGATTTTACTGTAAATGCAAACGGGACATTAAATTTGTTGGAAGCAACAAGATTGCACTGTCCTAAAGCCACATTTATTTTTACGTCGACTAATAAAGTTTACGGTGATACACCAAATTATTTACCCTTAATAGAAAAGGAAAAAAGATGGGAAATTGACGAAAGTCATCCCTATTTCGAAAATGGAATCGATGAAAAAATGAGTATCGACCAAACCAAACACTCTTTATTTGGAGCTTCAAAAGTGGCCGCTGATGTATTGGTACAAGAATATGGAAAATATTTCGGAATGAATACAGGTGTTTTTAGAGGAGGTTGTTTAACAGGACCTAATCATTCAGGGACCAAACTCCACGGGTTTTTATCCTATCTTATGAAATGTGCCATTACAGGCGATAAATACACTGTTTTTGGCTACCAAGGAAAACAAGTTCGCGACAATATTCACTCATGGGATTTGGTAAACATGTTTTGGCATTTTTATCAAAATCCACGTCAAGGAGAAGTATATAATGCAGGCGGCGGAAGACATTCGAACTGTTCAATGGCAGAAGCTATTGAAATGTGTGAAACCATAACCGGAAAACCAATGAATTACGAATATTCACAAGACAATCGTATTGGCGATCATATATGGTGGATTAGTGATGTTTCTAAATTTAAAGCGCATTATCCAGAATGGACTTGGAAATACAATATCAATGATATTTTGACTCAAATCTATGAGAACACTTTAAAAAGACAGGAATAAATGAAACTAAGTATTGTAATTCCCGCCTACAACGAAGAGGAATCTATAGCGGAAACGATAGATCAAATTGAAGAAGCATTTTCAAAAGTAGCTATTGATCACGAAATTTTTATTGTCAATGACAATTCTAAAGACAATACAATTAGGGTTTTGGAAGAATTGGCTACTAAATACCCAGCAGTAAAATACGACACCAATTTAGGACCTAATGGATTTGGGTACGCAGTTCGTTATGGTTTAGAAAGATATTCTGGCGATTGTGTAGCCGTAATGATGGCAGATTTATCTGATTCTCCCTATGATTTAATAAGGTATTATACGACCATGGTAGAAGGTAATCACGATTGTGTTTTTGGGAGCCGTTTTATAAAAGGGGGTAAAGTAATTGATTATCCTTTTATTAAAAAGGTGATTAATAGAATTGCCAATTTTATTATTAGAATAGTTATGAGAATAAAATACAACGACACCACAAATGCTTTTAAATTATACAAAAGAGAAGTAATTGACGGCGTGAAACCGATTTTATCACCGCACTTTAATTTAACTATCGAGCTGCCTTTAAAAGCAATAATCAGAGGCTATTCCTATGCAATTGTGCCCAATTCATGGACGAATAGAAAATATGGGGTTTCAAAATTGAAAATCAAAGAAATGGGAAGCCGCTATTTTTTTATATTAGTATATTGTTTCGTAGAAAAATATTTTTCTAGAGGCGATTTCTCAAAGAAATAAAAACGAATTAATTTTAACACTTAACAAAAAATATTTATTTTTGTAAAAAAAACAAAGAAATGAGAACAAAATTTTTTATTCTAGCAATAGTATTAGTAGGAATCTTCAGTAGTTGTAAAAATGAAAAATCGGTAGATTCATTAGAAGTTGTGCAGCCAGAAGTAGTTGACAATGCTTTTAAAGTAACATTGAATGTGACTGTGAAAAAAGATGACACATTTAGCCTATATTACACAGAAGACGGTTCAACTGATTTTACTAAATCTCCGCCTTTATGGATGGTAGTTAAAGGGAACGCATCGCAACAAGATGTTGTTTTTAGCTTGCCGCAAGATGTTATTCCAACTCAATTAAGACTTGATTTTGGCATGAATAAAGACCAAGAGCCAATAGTTATTAATTCTTTTCAAATGAATTATTTTAAGAATGAATTTAAAATACCTGGAAATCAATTCTTTATTTATTTTGATCCAGACATAACTAAAACAATTTTTGATAAAACTACAGCAACCGTATCTGCAGTAATTAAAGACGGTGTAAGACAGTCTCCATCTTTCTATCCAAACGCTAATCCACTTGGGAATGAAATAAAAAAGATTGTTAGATAGTATAAACTGACAATAATAAAAAACACCTGGTTATTAAACAGGTGTTTTTTTATTTAGAATAAGTCGTTTATTTATAAGAAATTTAAAATGGATAAATTTTTAAGTTATAAAATTAGGGCAATTTCTTTTTGGGCCATTTTATTAGTAGTTTTTCTACATGCTTATAACTTAGATACAAAGCAACAAGGCATTATTCTTACTTTCCCTAAATCATACAACTGGTTTATTCAAAACCTTATCTCTAATGGTTTAACACGTGTAGCAGTACCGTTATTTTTTATTATTTCAGGATATTTATTCTTCATTAAATTTGATCAAAATGCGCCTAATTATTCTGCCAAAATACTCAAGAGAATCAAGTCGCTTTTTGTGCCATATATTATATGTTCTCTCCTTGGAATTATTTTTTATTTGATACTGCAAAGCATACCTGCAACTCAATCTTTTTTTACCAAACAGCGAGTAGTAGATTATGATCTGCTAACTTTAATTAAAACAATTTTTATTACCCCAATACCCTATCAACTATGGTTTATAAGAGACTTATTTGTGATGGTATTATTTTCTAAAGTTTGGTATGTGCTGTTAAAAAATCTTAAATGGGGACTTTTGATACCGGTTTTATTGCTTTGGCTGTGTGATTTTGAAAGTTATAATAATGCATTAGAAGCATTACTTTTTTTTCTTACCGGAAGCTACATAGCGCTTTATTCGAAATCTACAACAACGTATATAGGCAAACAAAGAACAGTGTATTTTCTTTTCATTTGGGCTGTATTTCTTTTGGCCAAAACAGGGTTTTTATATTTCAACGCATCGAGTATTCTTGTAATATTTCTTCAAAAAATGTCAATTCTTACAGGATTAATAGCGGTTTGGAACGGCTATGATTATTTGAGTAATAATAAACAAACAAATAGTTCTTGGTATGGTATTACTTTTTTTATCTATATTTTTCATGAACCGTTGCTTACATTTTTCAAGAAAGGACTATTCTTTGCATTAGGAATTAGTGAAAGCCAATATTTATTGGTTTACTTTGTTGCGCCGATATTGACTTTAGGATTAATTTATTTAATGGGTCAATTTTTCAAAAAGAATTTTACGTTTATTTACGAAATCATTACAGGGGGTAGATAATTTTAATAATCACTATGAGTTTTTTTACCAAAGAAAAACTATCTAATTTAACAGTTTATGGAATAGGGCAGGTTGTTAATATATTAACGCCATTGCTAATTACTCCCTATCTGATATACACTTGTGGCTTGGAAAACCTTGGGGTTATTGCAATGGGACAGGCCTTTGCCTATATTTTAATTGTTGTAGTAGATTATAGTTCCTATATAATAGGCGTTAAAGAGGTTTCAATAAATAGAGAGGAGCACAATGTACTTCAAGGTATATTTACCACAACTTATATATCCAAAATTATATTGCTTTCACTGGTTATTTTACTAACTTTTCTGCTAACCTTTTTTATACCTTATTTCAATAAAAATCTGATTGTTTTTTATTTTAGTCTCACCATAATAATTGCTCAGGCAATTAACCCAACTTGGTTTTTGCAAGGAGTTGAAAATTTTCTTGGGATAACAATACTTAATATTTTTTCAAAAGCCATTAATGTAATTGGAGTTATTTTCTTTATAACCACTAAAGAAGATTATATTTATGCCAATTTATGTATAGGTATTGGTGGAATTTTGGCTAATTTAATGGGGTTTTTATGGATTGTTAAAAAGTATAAATTTTCTTTTAAATCAAGTTCTCTAATTTCAGTTATAAATTTATTGAAGAACGACTTTTTATTTTGTGTTTCTCAATTGTTTTTTTCGATAAGAAATTATTCTTCTGTAATTATTATTGGATTTTTCGCAGGAAATTATGTTGCAGGACAATTCAAAGTTATTGAACAAATAATTAATTTATTTAGAACGTACTTACAAATGTTTTTTAAATTTTCATACGGATATGTTTGTTTTGAAATTGATAAAAGCTTAAAAAATGGAATTCAAATATGGAAAAAATTCAATGCTTTCAACACAATTCTTCTCTTATTTTTATTGTCATTAGTTTACCTGTTTTCTGATTTAGTTTTACATTTTTTTAAAGTTGAAAAAAAAATGATCCCAGAGTTTGTAAATTATTTAAATATTGCATTGCTAATTCCATTTCTAATCGGAATTACACTTCCATTGGAGCAGCTCTTGTTTAGTTTGAATAAAAACAAACCCTACATTAAACTAACAATTATTACTGCTCTTTTTAATGTTGTTGGACTTTCTATCATTATGACCTTTTTTGGATTAAAAGAAGCTTTTTTTCTTCTCATTATCACCGAACTAAGTTTAATATTTATTTATTTATTAATATTAAAACCTTATTTTAGCCCTTCGTATTCGAAGCAATAATAATTGATTATAAAATATAAAATGATTAGTAAGATCAAATTACTTTATAAAAGGTTCTACCAAAAAGCAAATTATGATGTTCAAAAAGCATTATTGTTAAATGCTAAAATTTTGTCAAACTACAACAATCAAAAACAGTTTGTAAAATCACTAGACGAAGTAGAATTTCAAGTCTTTTCGCAAAGAGGAGAAGACGGAATCATTCAGTACATTGTTAATAAGATTGAAATTCCTAATAAAACATTCGTGGAATTTGGGGTTGAAACCTACACGGAATCCAACACTAGATTTTTGCTTTTTAACAACAACTGGTCTGGACTGGTAATTGATGGATGTAAAAAAAACATCAACTTCATTAAAAAGGATTTAATATATTGGAAGTATGATTTAGTTGCCGTTAATAGTTTTATAACGAAAGAGAATATCAATACTTTAATCAGTGATTATACTAAAAATCAAGACATTGGATTATTGAGTTTAGATATTGACGGAAACGATTATTGGATATGGGACAGTATTAATTGCATCAATCCTAGAATCGTAGTTTGTGAATATAATTCTGCTTTTGGAAGCTCAAGAAAAGTTTCGGTTCCATATAAATCGGACTTTGTTAGAAGCAAAGAGCATTATTCAGACCTCTATTTTGGCGCATCACTTGGTGCTTTTTGTGACTTGGCAGAAAAAAAAGGATATGATTTCATAGGAACAAGTAGTGCTGGAGTAAATGCTTATTTTGTTAGAAAAGATTTATCAGGGCCGTTTATTAAATACAATTCCGAAAATGGATTTAATGAATCTGCCAATAGAGATTCAAGAAACGAAAAGGGAGAACTTCTTTTTTTAAGACACCATGAAAGACTAAATTTAATAAAAGAGTTATTGGTTTATGATATTGAAAAAGAACAAAATATCAAAATCAAAGAAATATAATGTCATTGGTCTTTAAAAAATATTATATCTATCAGTTTCTGTTTTGTCTTTGTATAGCAGTACCTTACCTCAATATCTATGAATTAACATTCGCTGTTTGGGCATTTACTATTATTTTAACTATCAGAAAAACGTATTCTGTTGCTATTATTACTTACTGCTCTCTATTCTTATTAATTTTTTTAATAGCGCTAGGTTCTTCTTTTTTTTGGGGACATAAAAATTATGATTTATTCAGAGACATAACCTATTTGTTTAAACCTATAATGGGACTACTTGTGGGCTATCAATTATTTAAAGCAGATAAAAACAAAGCTCTTAATACAATAATCTATACCGGGGTTATTTTAGCAATTATCCATTTATTCATCGTATTCATCACGTTTCTGAGGTTTAGAACTATATCAGTTAACTTATTAAGGGAATTTTGTGGTTATTTTAGTGACTATGAAATATATGTGCTGATAATTTTAGTCTTTTACAAACAGTTTGAACTTCAATTTAGTAAACAAAAAATCAGAACATTTATTATTTTAGTTGGACTTTCCAGTTTTTTATACTTAGCCAGAACAAATTTTATTCAGTTTGTAATTCTATTTATTGCAATTAAAGGGTATTTTACAATAACTAAAAAATCTCTAAGAATTGTTGGGATTGTTTTATTAACAACAGTTACATCCTATTCTGCAATTTATGTTTCAAATCCTAAAAGAAACGGAAAAGGGATTGAAGCGTTTTTGTACAAAATAAAAATTGCACCAATAGAACCTTTTAAAACAAAAATCAATACTGATGACTGGAAAGATTTTAATGATAATTACAGATCTTTTGAAAGTATTACTACAGTAAAAACAATTAAAAACGCAGGATTTTCAGCAATATTTTTCGGAAAAGGGCTTGGCGCAACAATAGATTTAGGAAGGGATGTAATGTCGAACGATGGCAGCTATGTGAGATATATTGCTGTTGTTCACAATGGTTTTATGACCATCTTTTTAAAATCAGGAATATTTGGTGTTTTAATTTGTTTGTTTTCGATAGTTTATTTATTAAAACAAAATAAATCAGACCTACCAATCGTTAGGAATTTAAATTACCTGTTAGTTGGAACCGGAGTATTTTTATTTGTTTCATATTGGGTGTTTTTAGGATTTTATTTTAAATATGATAACAAATCCATATTGATAGGGTTTATAATTTGTTACAGGGAATTTCTAATAAAAAATAATCAACAAGTTCTTTCAGAATGAAAAAAAAACAATTTTTTGTTGATTGTCATGTTTTTGACGGTAATTCACAAGGCACAACAACCTATTTAAAAGGACTTTATCAAGAATTAATTAAAGACAGAAACATCAATTATTTCTTGGCGGCTTACGATATTGAAAATTTAAAAGAGGTATTTGGGACCCACGATAACGTTTATTACTTAAAATATTCTTCTAAAAATAAGTTTATCAGATTGTTGTTTAACATTCCAAAGCTAATTACTCAAAATAATATTGATTATGCACATTTTCAATATGTTATTCCTCCAATAAAAAAATGTAAATACATTGTTACTATTCACGATGTATTGTTTTTAGATTTTCCTCAATACTTTCCTTTTTTATATCGTTTAAAAAATAATTTATTATTTAAATATAGCGCCAAAAAATCAGATATAGTTCTCACTGTTTCTCAATATTCTAAAGAAAGAATAGAAATGCATTTTAATATCAATGATGTGAAAATAATTCCTAACGCCGTTGATTTAACATATTTTGAAAAATACAATAAAGAAAATGAAGTTCAAATAGTAAAAGAGAAATTCAATCTTGAAAATTATTTTTTATTAGTTAGCCGTTGGGAACCAAGAAAAAACCATCTTACTTTACTTAAAACATTTGTAGAAAACGGATATTATAAAAAGTACAAATTGGTTTTTGTTGGCGATGATGCAATCGAAAATAAAAGGTACGTTGACTATTATAATGTACTAGAAAACGAAGTAAAAGAACAAATAGTTAGTTTAAAGAAAATAGGATTTCATGATTTAGTGCACCTCGTTAGAGCAGCAACATTATCAGTTTATCCCTCTTTTGCTGAAGGATTTGGAATTCCTCCATTAGAGTCTTCAGCTTCAAGTATTCCAACAGTTTGTTCTAATACAACCGCAATGTCAGATTTTAAATTTATCGGCAAATGCCTTTTTGACCCATCTAGTTCAGACGATTTGAACTTGAAAATTAAAATAGCCTTACAAGATAATTTAATTGAAGAAAAACGAAGTCAAGCCCATTCCAAATACAAATGGGATTTGTCTGCCAAATCTTTTAAAGAGATAACATAAATTTAATTTTGAAGCGACTAATATTTTCATAAAAAGACTATTTTAGCCATTTGAAAAATAAAATTTCATGAAAATAGCCATTTTAGGAACTCGCGGAATTCCAAACCATTATTCGGGATTTGAGCAATTTGCTGAATTTTTCTCCGTATTTCTAGTGGAGAAAGGTCACGATGTTTACGTTTATAACTCTCACAACCATCTTTATCAGGAAAAAACATTTAACGGTGTTAACATTATCCATCAATACGATCCTGAATATAAATTAGCAACCTTTGGGCAATTTATTTATGATTTTAATTGTATAATAGATTCTCGTAAACGAGATTTTGACATTATTTTGCAATTAGGCTATACAAGTAATTCAATTTGGCACTTTTTACTCCCAAAAAACTCAATTATTATTACCAATATGGACGGTCTAGAATGGAAACGTACTAAATATTCAAAACCAGTTCAACAATTTTTAAAATTTGCTGAAAAATTAGCCGTAAAAAGTAGTGATTTTTTAATCTCCGATTCCTTGGGAATTCAGACCTACATTAATAGCAAATACAACGTTTCTTCAACTTATATTGCCTACGGAGCCAAAATTTTTAAAACCCCAAATGAAGAAATATTGAAAGAATATAATGTCCAAAAACACAATTACAATATGATTATGGCTCGTTTTGAACCAGAAAATAATATTGAAACCATTCTTGACGGAATTGTGTTGGCAGGCAATGAAACGACCACTTTGGTTCTCGGAAATCATAAAACAAAATACGGAGATTATCTAAAAAACAAATTTAAATCCTTTAATTCAATACGATTTATAGGCGCGGAATTTGATATTAACAAACTAAATAATTTAAGATATTTCTCTAATTTTTACTTCCACGGACACTCTGTTGGAGGAACCAACCCTTCCTTACTTGAGGCCATGGCGTCCAATGCATTTATAATTGCTCATGACAATCATTTTAACAAAGCAATTCTAAAAGAAAACGGGTATTATTTTTCAAATCCCTCAGATGTAAAAAATATTTTAGATACAATCAAAAAAAATGATAACTTGCAATTAGTTCAAAACAACTTTGACGCTATTGAAAACGAATTTAATTGGGATAAAATAAATGGAGAATATCTTCAACTTTTCGAAGAATGCAATTCAAAACCTAAAGCAGGAATATAACAACCACCCTTCGTTATTGTTTGTTTTACTTTCACTATTGTGCATTCCTTTAGGGTATGCTTTTAATAGTATTTCGTTGGCATTACTCATAATTAGTACCCTTATAAACTTTAAAAAAGTAAACTTCAGCTTCGAAAATTATTTAATTTTTCCAATCGGGTTATATTTTTTAATGCTCTTTTCTTTTACTTGGTCAATAGATAAAGAAAGGACAATAAGTGCAATTTCTAAAGAATTACCACTTGTATTATTCCCGATCTGTTTTGTACTATTTCGCTCTTTTTCGGAATTAGAAAAACAGAAAATTATAAAAGGATTCAGTTACGGAATGGTTGCATTTTCCTTTTTCTATCTAATAAAAGCTATAATCCGATTTTTTATTTCCAAAGACACTTCGGTTTTCTTTTACCATGAATTAGTTACAAAAGATGTAAACGCGATTCACGTATCGGTTTATATGGCAGTTTCCTTTTTTTATTTTTTGGTTAAACCAATAAAAACTAATTTAGATAAACTGGCTTTAGCCGTATTGTTTTTAATGGTTTTCTTATTATCATCTAAAAATATTGTTGTTGTTTTCATCGGATTATTAGGATTCTACTATTTGTTTTTTTCTAAAACAGCTAAAAAATTACGTCTTAGAAATTTGATTTTATTACTTGTTATTCTTTTTTCCCTTCCTTTCATTGGTAAAGTAAAAGAACGATTTAAGCAAGAATACGAAACCATAATGACCGATAGTAGCGTTAACGACGTAATTAGCAAAGGACCAAACAAGGTGTACAACGTAAGCATTAAACAAGCATGGACAAACGAAACGTTTAAGCCCAATGATTTTTTCCCAGGGACTGCTTTTAGAGTTTTTCAATTTAGAATTTTCACCGAATTTCTTCATGATGATGCCATTTTTTGGAAAGGATTTGGATTGGACGCATCCTATTCTAAGATTGAAGAAAAAGGAGTTAAGTACAATCTATATTTAGGGGACGAAAATAACGACGGCTACCAAAAGATGAATTTTCACAATCAGTACATACAAATATTTGCAGAATTAGGGGTTTTTGGAATCCTATTATTATTAATTATGCTCGCTTTGTCAATTAGAAATTCAGTCATTTCCAAAAACTACTTTCACATTGCTTTTTCAGTTTTAATGATCTCTCTATTTTTAACAGAATCATTCCTTTGGAGGCAAAGAGGCGTTACTTTTTTCATCGTAATGTACTGTGTTTTAAATGCTAAATTAAAATCTGAAAAAACAATTGCTGTTTAATATAATATTATAATAATTTTAACGTTTAAAATACAATATTAAGCAAAACGAAATCGCATCCAAATATGAAAAGAATTTTAATTACTGGAGCCGCAGGCTTTTTGGGCTCTCATCTATGCGATCGTTTTATTAAAGAAGGATATCACGTTATAGGAATGGATAACCTAATAACGGGAGATTTAAGAAACATTGAGCACCTTTTTAAACTCGAACATTTCGAATTTTACCATCACGATATTACAAAGTTTGTTCATATTCCCGGACAATTAGATTATATTTTACACTTTGCATCACCAGCAAGCCCCATAGATTATTTAAAAATTCCAATTCAAACCTTAAAAGTGGGCTCCCTAGGAACACACAATCTTTTAGGTTTAGCTCGCGTTAAAAATGCCAGAATTCTTATCGCTTCCACTTCAGAAGTTTATGGAGATCCATTAATACATCCACAAACAGAAGAATATTACGGAAACGTGAATACTATTGGACCAAGAGGAGTTTACGATGAAGCAAAACGTTTTCAAGAATCGATTACCATGGCTTATCATACTTTTCATGGTGTAGAAACCAGAATAGTTAGAATTTTTAACACTTATGGCCCTAGAATGAGATTGAATGACGGAAGAGTTATTCCAGCATTTATTGGTCAAGCTTTAAGAGGTGAGGACTTAACCATTTTTGGAGACGGAATGCAAACGCGTTCTTTCTGTTATGTTGACGATCAAGTTGAGGGCATTTTTAGATTGCTTCATTCCGATTATGTTTACCCAGTAAATATTGGAAACCCTGACGAAATTACCATTAAAGATTTTGCCGATGAAATCATTAAATTAACAGGCACTAATCAAAAAGTAGTTTATCATCCACTTCCAATTAACGACCCTCTACAACGCCAACCAGATATTACTAAAGCAAGAAACATATTAGGATGGGAAGCAAAAGTTTCTAGAGAAGAAGGAATGAAAATCACCTATGATTATTTCAAATCTCTTTCAAAAGAGGAGTTGTTAAAAGAAGAACATAAAGATTTTTCAGGATATATAAAATAAAATGACCTCAGCCCAATCTAGCAGATATTCAAAATATATAAGACCAATAAGCATTGTATTTGACTTATTAGTAATAGCTATTTTAGGGATTTATTTTTTTGAAGGATTGGTGTTAAAATTCAACTCTTACATTGGATATTTGCTAATCTCTTGGTCTGTCATTGCATTTCTAATTAAATTTTATGAAGTTTATAGATTTACAACCCCTGTTGAAATTATTACTAAAATATTAAAACAGTGTTCATTATTTTCTCTTTTAATAATAGCATATTACCCCTTTACTCAAGAAGTTGTTTTCAGTGAAAAAGCAGTTTTGCTCTATGTGTTGTTTTGCACCACCTTAGTTACTATTTTTAAATTTCTGTTGTTTTATTATCTTAAAAAATACAGAATCATTACAGGGAGTAATTTTAGAAATGTAGTAATTATTGGACACACAGAAGAATCGGTTCGTTTAAAAGAACTTTTCGAAGAACGAAACGATTATGGCTACCGATTTTTAGGATATTTTTCAAATAAAAGTAAATCTTCAGAAATTTCAGGAAATTTAGAGGACTTAAAAACGTTTGTTCTAAATAATAAAGTCGACGAAATATTCAGCTCCTTAGACGAAATGACAAATGACCAAACCATAAGTATGGTTGAATTTGCAGATATAAATAATATAAACATCAAATTTATACCCGGGTCAAAAGAGATTTTTTCTAAGAATTTAAAAATAAATTATTTAGAAATGTTTCCGGTTTTAACGATGCAAAAAACAATTTTGCACGAACCTTCAATCAAAACCATTAAAAGAACCTTCGATATACTATTTTCATTATTAGTAATTGTGCTTCTACTTTCTTGGATAATTCCAATATTAGCAATTTTAATTAAACTAGAATCCAAGGGGCCTGTTTTCTTTAAACAAGGACGGCCAGGATTAGAAGAAAATGAATTTTTTTGTTACAAATTTCGTTCGATGAAATTAAATAAAATCACCGAAACAGAGGCTTCTAAAAATGACCCAAGAGTTACCAAAATGGGGAAATTAATGAGAAAAACCAGCATGGATGAATTGCCGCAGTTTATTAATGTTTTGTTGGGCGACATGTCGGTTGTTGGGCCTAGACCGCATTTATGGTCACAAAATAAATCTTACGGTAATAAAATAAAAAAATACATGGTGCGCCACTATGTAAAACCAGGAATCACAGGATTAGCTCAAGTAAAAGGATTTAGAGGCGAAATTGAATCGGATGAAGACATGATCAATCGGATTAAATTTGATGTTTTTTACATCGATAACTGGTCCTTAATTCTAGATATTAAAATAATTGCCCAAACAATTATTAATATTATTAAAGGAGAAAAAAAGGCGTATTAATTTCTTTTCGTCTAGAATTTAATCGCTATAAAATCTTTAATTTAGGCATTGTTTATTTTTTTGAGTTTTAATGCCAATTTAAACTCAAAAGAAATTATTTTTGCACCACACAACAATTATAACAAAATGACTATTTTATTACTAGGTTCAGGAGGAAGAGAACACGCATTTGCATGGAAAATGCTTCAAAGCGACAAATGCACGAAACTATTTGTTGCACCAGGAAATGCTGGAACAGGGAGTATTGCTACCAATGTGAACTTAAAAATCACTGATTTCGAAGCGATTAAATCATTTGCCTTGAGCGAAAATGTAGAAATGGTTGTTGTAGGCCCAGAAGATCCTTTGGTAAAAGGGATTTTTGATTTTTTCCAAAACGATTCCGATTTAAAACACATACCTGTTATTGGCCCTTCGAAAAAAGGAGCACAACTGGAAGGAAGTAAAGAGTTTGCCAAAGAATTTTTAGTAAAACACAACATTCCTACTGCTGGTTACGACAGTTTTACTAAAGAAACAGTGGAAAAAGGCTGTGCCTTTTTGGAAACGCTACAACCTCCATATGTGCTAAAAGCAGATGGATTAGCAGCTGGAAAAGGCGTTTTGATAATAAATGAATTGGCCGAAGCAAAACAGGAATTAAGAAATATGTTGGTAGATGCAAAATTCGGAGAAGCCAGTTCAAAAGTGGTAATTGAAGAATTTTTGGACGGAATAGAATTAAGCTGTTTTGTATTAACAGACGGTGTCAATTATAAAATCTTACCTACGGCAAAAGATTACAAGCGAATCGGGGAAGGCGATACGGGATTAAATACAGGCGGAATGGGAGCTGTTTCACCAGTCCCTTTTGCAGATGCCGTTTTACTAGAAAAAATCGAAACTAGAATTGTAAAACCCACGATTGAAGGATTAAAAAAAGACAATATTCAATACAAAGGGTTTGTTTTTATAGGATTAATTAACGTAAAAGGAGAGCCAATTGTAATTGAATACAATGTAAGAATGGGCGATCCCGAAACGGAAGTCGTAATTCCAAGGTTAGAATCGGATTTGGTTGAGTTATTTCAGGCTGTTGCCAATGAAAAATTGAACGAAATTAATTTGAAGGTAACCGATAAAAGCGCGGCAACTATTATGGTAGTTTCTGGCGGATATCCTGAAGAATATGTGAACGGAAAAGTAATTTCAGGAATTGAAACCGTTACCGATTCTATCGTTTTTCATGCGGGAACGAAGAAAGATAACGATAAGATAATTACGAATGGAGGAAGGGTTTTGGCGATAACCTCATTAGGAGACAACTTCGAAGAGGCGATAAAAAAATCGTATCAAAATATAGAAAAACTACATTTCGATACGATGTATTATAGAAAAGATATCGGTTTCGATCTTTAAAAAATCTTTACGGATTTATTCAAAGAAAGAATGCGCCGTTGTATCCTGATATTCGTCGTTGTTGGCTTTGTGTAATTGCAATTGTTTTATCCAATAAATCATAGCGGCTAAGCAAATGATTACGAAAATCCAATTGATAGCATTAGCAGCAAACCAATTTTCTAATTCTAGTTTTCTTAAATAATTTTGTGGAATGAAAAAAATGTTTTCAAATAACCATTGTATTCCTTCAAAAAATGCTTTCATCTTTGTTCAAGTATTATATTTACATTTGCAAAAGTATAAAATATCCATATGATTACAAGTCTTTTTAGGAAATCTACACCAATAAATTTCGCATTTGTTTTTTTAATGCTATTATTTTTCTTTTTAACTACTCAATTTCATCAAGTTGGAACGGTTTTTTCTTTTAGTTTACTTGCCAAAAAAACGATGTTGTTTATCACAATTTTTGCTTGTTTTTTTACAGGAAATTTCATCATAAAAAAGAATGGACTAAGCAAAGACAGTGCCTTTACAGTATTGTTTTATTTACTATTACTACTTTTCTTTCCTTCAGTAATGAATAATTTCAAGTTGTTTTTAGCCAATTTTTTTATTCTTTTAGCACTAAGAAGATTATTCTCTTTACAAACGTCAAAATCCCAAAAAGAAAAAATATTTGATGCCTCATTATGGGTATTTGTGGCCTCCTTATTTCATTTTTGGAGTATTCTTTTTATAATATTAGTCTTTATTAGTATTCTTTTTCACACCGCACGAGATTACAGAACATGGTTTTTACCTTTTATTGCCTTTTTTATTTCAATGGTATTGTTGTTCTTTTTTGATTTAGTTTTCGATGCAAATAACGTTGGAAAACTAATTGCAAACTCAGTCAGCGATTTCGAAATCAATTATTTTATTAATAATTATCAAAATTTAGCTTTGTCACTTTTTGCCCCAATTTCATTGTTTTTTATTGCTAATTTAGGACTTACTATTTCTAATCGCCCAATAATTCTGCATTCTACCTATAAGAAAATCATCGCGGCGTTTTTTATTGGACTATTGGTTTTTGTGTTTTCACCTAATAAAAGTAACGACATTTTGATTTTTACGTTTACTCCTTTAGCCTTTGCAATGACAATTTTTGTTGAAACTCCGCAATCTAAAGCGAAAACAGAATTGTTTTTTTTAGCGGTGGTGGGTTGTAGTTTATTTTCGTTTTTCTCTCAATTATAATTTGGTTCCAAAAGCCAAATCACCAGCGTCGCCTAGGCCCGGAATGATATAATTATTCTCGTTTAGCTTTTCATCGATAGAAGCAATCCATAAATGACAATAATCAGGTAAATTCGATTCTAAGTATTTTATGCCTTCTGGAGCTGCAATAACTACAGCCAAATGAATTTCTTTAGGAGCGCCTTTAGAAATCAATTTATTGAATACAGCAACTATAGATTGTCCGGTTGCCAACATTGGATCTACCAAAATTAAATTGGACTCATTGATGTCTGAAACTACTTCGTATTCTAATTTTATTTCAAAATTATCATCGTTGTTTGGATGAAATCGATAAGCAGAAATAAAACCGTTTTCTGCGCCATCAAAATAATTCAAAAATCCATTGTGTAAGGTTAATCCCGCTCTTAATATGGAGCAAATTACTATTTTATCATTAATTTTATTTGAATTCTTTACCCCAAGCGGAGTGGCAATAGCCCAATTTTTATATTGCAATTCCTTACTTATTTCGTAAGCCATAATTTCGCCAATGCGCTCAATATTTCTCCTAAATCTAAGGCGGTCTTTTTGAATATTTACATCTCTAATTTCTCCTAGAAAATGATTTAGGACGCTATTTTTTTCAGATAAATGATGAATTTTCATAAAATTGGTATTAATATTTCAACGTTAAAAGTATAAAAAGTATCTTTGCCTTTTAATAACAAAGATATGTTTTCAAAATTAGCTTATTCAGTTTTTGAACAAAGTATTCAAGATTATCATCAATTTGATAATGTGGATCAACCTATTAATAACCCTTTTCCGAAAGATCAATTTGAACATTTATTGTATCACAAAAATTGGATTGATACCGTACAATGGCATTTTGAGGATATCATTCGTGACCCAAATATTGACCCAGTTGCCGCGCTAACGTTAAAAAGAAGAATTGACGCTTCTAACCAAGAGCGTACTGACATGGTGGAATACATCGATAGTTATTTTTTACAAAAATACAGCAATGTTACTGTAAAAGCTGGTGCAAAAATCAATTCAGAAAGTCCCGCTTGGGCATTTGATAGATTGTCAATTTTGGCTTTGAAAATTTATCATATGAATGAAGAAGCAACTCGTGAAGAAGCTTCTGCAGAGCACCGTCAAAAATGTCAAGAGAAATTAAACGTGCTTTTAGAACAAAGAACGGATCTTTCTACTGCAATTGAGGAATTGCTACTTGACTTTGAAAATGGTGATAAATTCATGAAAGTGTACAAGCAAATGAAAATGTACAACGACGATGATTTAAATCCTGTTTTGTATCAGAACAAAAAATAATTGACACCTTAAATTGTCAAAACCAATTGAACATATAGCCGTCATGAGACTCTCCGCAATGGGAGATGTTGCCATGACGGTTCCTGTTTTAAGGGCTTTTAACAAAAAATACCCCAACGTTAAAATCACCGTTATTTCAACTCCGTTTTTTCAACCTTTATTTGATGATCTTCAAAACGTTGCCTTTTTGTCATTCGATAAAAAAGGAAAACACAAAGGTTTTCTGGGACTGTTCCGATTTTTTCTGGAATTACGAAAAAGTAAAATCGATGCTTTCGCCGATTTACATAACGTAACGCGTTCAAAAGTAATCAGAGGTTTATTTGCCTTGAGCGGTAAAAAAGTAGCTTTCACTGACAAAGCAAGAAAAGAAAAAAAGGAAGTTACTCGCGCGGTAAATAAAATTTTCAGACCGCTTCCAACCGTTTTTGAGAGACATTCAAAAGTGTTTTCAGTACTTGGTTTCCCCATCAATTTATCCAATCCTACGTTTCCTGAGAAATCAAAATTGTCGTCAGAGATTTTATCCGTTGTGGGAGAAAAAAATGAAAAATGGATTGGGATTGCGCCTTTTGCACAGCACGATTCTAAAGTATATCCTTTGGATTTAATGGGAAAAGTGATTGATCAATTGGCTGAAAACCCAGAAAATAAAATTTTACTTTTTGGTGGTGGAAAAAAGGAAATCGAAACTTTAGAAGCACTTTCAAAATTGCATAAAAACGTAATTTCTGTAGCTGGAAAATTGAAATTCAACCATGAAATTCAACTCATCAGCAATTTAGATGTCATGCTATCCATGGATTCTGGGAACGGACATATTGCTGCTATTTTAGGAGTAAAAACCATCACGCTTTGGGGCGCAACGCATCCGTATTTAGGATTTTCACCTTTCAATCAGCCCGAAGAAAATAGCTTGGTTTCCGATAGAAATTTGTACCCAAAACTTCCAACATCCATTTATGGAAATAAAAAAGTAGAAGGTTACGAAGACGCCATGAGAACGATTTTACCGGAAAGTGTGGTTGAAAAAGTTATTCAATAGCAATTTCAATTTCAATATCAATTACAACAGCAATTTCAAAAATCAATTTCAATCTCAAATCTGAAATTGTTTTCTAAAATCTGAAATCTTCAATCTAAGATCTAAGATCTGCAATCACTTAAACGTCGTCGAAGTCAACGAAAATTGTATCCGATGTTGGATGCGCTTGACACGTTAAAACCAAACCTTCGGCCAGTTCTTTATCGGTAAGAATAGAATTTTTTTTCATTTCGGCAGTTCCCACAGTCACTCTCGCCATGCAACTGCTGCAAATTCCGCCTTGGCAAGAATAGGGAGCGTCAATTCCTTGTTTTAAGGCCGCGTCTAGAATGGTTTGTTTTTGCGACATTTCGAAGGTCGTTTCTTCGTCGTCTACTAAAACCGTGATTTTAGTGTGTCCGCCTAACGCTTCTTGGATTTTATTTTCAGAAGTAGAACTCGTAAAAAGTTCGAATTTTATATTTTTTTCAGAAACATTTTGCTCTTTTAAAACGGCCGAAACAGTGTTGATCATATCTTCCGGTCCGCACAAATAGAATTTATCAAAAGACAATTCTTTGTGTTTGTTGTTCAAGACAAAATTTACGGCTGCTTTATCAATTCGACCAAAAAGTTCGTTTTCAACTTTCGTTTGTGTGTACGAATAATGCACAAAAAAGCGCCCCACATATTGCAATTGTAAGTCATGTAATTCTTGATGAAAAATAGTGTCTTCTGGAGATTTATTTCCGTAAACCAATACAAAAGTGCTTTTTGGCTCGCCTGTTAAAACGCTTTTAGCAATCGACATTACAGGGGTAATTCCGCTACCAGCAACAAAAGCCGCATAATTTCGTTGGCGATCGTGTTGCGGTTCGAAGGTAAATTTTCCTTCCGGGCTTCCCACTTCTAGAAGGTCTCCCGCTTTTAATTTTGCATTAGCAAATTGCGAAAACAATCCGTTTTTAACCGCTTTCACTGAAATTCTCAATTCGCCACTTTCCGGAGCCGAACAAATAGAATAGGCACGACGAATTTCTTCTCCGTCTAAAGTTAGTTTTATGTTGAGGTACTGTCCAGCCACGAATTTATAGTTGGATTGCAATTCTGCGGGAACATTAAAAAGGATGGAAACGGCGTCTTTGGTTTCGCGTTTTACTTCTTTAATGTTTAATTTATAAAATGAAGACATTGATTTATTTTTTTGCAAAGATAGCAAACGAATTAGGTTTATCGAAATGATAAATGTCAGTTTTTATGTCTAGTTAAGATTTGCTGAAAATTTACCTTAATTACTTATTATATATCCAACTGTCCAATCAATAATTTTCCTATATTTATCAAATTATTATAAACCTTTAATTTTATGTTCAAACATTTTATCAATCTCGAGTTAAAATCTTTTTTGCGCTCGGCTAGTGTTGGAAAGAGTATCGCGTTAAAAATATTTTTAGGATTTATTGCGCTGTATTTTATCCTTTCCTTTCTGGTTTTAGGAATAGCACTTTACCCAATTCTTCATGAAAATTTCCCCAATCAAAAGCCTATAGAAATTGTCAACAATGCAGTTATTTTTTGGTTGGCCATCGAATTAATTTTTCGTTTTTTTATGCAAAGCTTGCCGGTTATGAATATCAAGCCGTTATTAATTTTGCCTGTTAAAAGAGAAAAAGTAATCCATTATGTTTTACTGAAAAGCGTTTTTTCAATTTATAATTTATTCCCATTATTGGTGATTCTTCCTTTCGGAATAACCACTATTATTGAAGGAAATGTTGGAGCAACTCCTGTTTTAATTTGGATGTTCACACTTTATATTTTGATTTTATGTTTCAACTTTGCCAACTTTTTAATCAAAAAGAAATTTGCAGATAATATCTTAGCGTTCTTAATTTTTGCATTATTGGGCGGAACTTTTGTGAGTTTAGAATATTTCGAAATTTTCAAAATTAGTAGTTTCACCGGAACTATTTTGAATAGTTTATTGCTAAATCCAATTCTAGTCCTAGCGCCTATTTTGCTTTTGGCCGGTTTGTATTTTTGGAATTTTAATTACCTAAAAAGTAATTTTTACTTAGACAGCTCCCTAAAAACAAAAATTAAAGAGGCGAGAACTACCGATCTAAGTTGGACCAAACGCTTCGGCGAAATTGCACCTTTTTTGCAATTGGATTTAAAATTAATTTGGAGAAATAAAAGGCCGCGAACTACGGTTTTTATGTCATTTATTTTTTTGCTTTATGGATTAATGATTTACACCAACCCTAAACAAAGTGATATATCATTTCTTAATGTTGTGGTTGGTCTTTTAATGTCGGGAATTTTTATGCTCAATTTCGGACAATTTATTCCCTCATGGGACTCTAGTTATTTTGGAATGATCCTATCGCAAAACATTACTTTCCGAAAATATTTAGACTCAAAAGTAGGATTAATGTCATTTTCGGTAGTTGTTTTAGCTTTACTAACCACGCCCTACGTTTATTTTGGTTGGAATGTTTTAGCGACTAATTTGGCATGCGCCGTTTATAATTTAGGAATCAACATTCCCGTTCTGATGTTTGCAGGTTCTTTTAATGTCAAGCGCATTGATTTAGAAAAATCACCTTTTATGAATTACCAAGGAACTGGCGCCGCACAATGGATTGTAGGCCTACCATTATTTCTAATTCCAGGTATTATTTTCTTTATTTTCTCGGAACTATTCAACATCGAAACCGCTATTATTGCCATTGCAGCCATCGGATTTATTGGCTTACTTTTTAGAAATACGTTGATGAATTTTATAACTAAAGGTTATCAAACTAGAAAATACGCCACTTTAAACGGATTTAAACAACAAGAAAATTAAACGATTTAACGAATAACCAAATAACCGAATAACTAATTAAAAATGATACAAGTAACTCAACTTTCAAAAATATACAACGGGACTACCGTATTAAATATCCCCAATTTAGAAATCCCAAAAGGGCAAAGCTTCGGTTTAGTGGGAAACAATGGCGCTGGAAAAACCACTTTTTTCAGTTTGCTTTTGGATTTAATCCAACCCACCACTGGGACCTTAACCAACAATGAAATTCAAGTGAACACCAGCGAAGACTGGAAACCGTTCACTTCTGCATTCCTGGACGAATCGTTTTTAATAGGCTACTTAACCGCCGAAGAATACTTTTATTTTATCGGTGACATCCGCGGGCAAAACAAAGCCGATGTGAATGCGTTGCTAAAAAAACACGAAGAATTTTTCAATGATGAAATCCTTAGAAACAAAAAATATCTTCGCGATTTATCGAAAGGGAACATGAAAAAAGTCGGTATTATTGCAACGCTTATTGGAAATCCAAAAGTTGTAATTTTAGACGAACCGTTTGCCAATTTAGATCCAACAACGGTAAGCCGACTAAAGAAAATCATAAAAGAATTAGCCGAAAATCCTGATATTACCGTATTGGTTTCCAGCCATGATTTGCAACACACCGTTGAGGTTTGCGACCGAATTGTAGCCTTAAACAAAGGAGAAATTGTAAAAGACATAGTGACATCAGCAGAAACCTTGAAGGAATTAGAAGCGTTTTTTGCAGTTTAATTTGGGCGTGCCCTCGTTACACACCTAACAGGTTTTCAAAACCTGTTAGGTGTGTAACGAGGTCGGGCTGTTCGCTGGAATCCGCATGATTGCCACGTCGTACCTCCTCGCAATAACGCGGGATTTCCGCTGCCATCCCTCACGCAAGTTCAGATTTAAGAATTGTGATTTTAGATTTAAGTCTTACAAAAAACCCTCCGAACCTTTTCTAGTATCAAAAAGAAATGTATTTTTACGTGTTATATACTAAAATCAGCATTTAGTAGTTTAAGAATAAAATCGTTTCAAATTGAAAAACAATATATTTAAATATTCGTACTCCCTAGTTTCACTGCTTTTATTGATAGCTTGTTCTACCAAAAGAGATAATTTTGTGTCTAGAAATATGCACGCCCTAAGCGCCAGAGATAATATTTTATACAATGGTCAAATCGCATTAGATAAAGGAATTGCAGATGTAAAAAGCACTTACAAAGACAACTTTTGGGAAGTATTACCAATTGAAAGAATGCAGGTTACCAAGGAAGAAGATAAACCTGAAACCGCCAAAAACGCCAACTTTGAACGCGCCGAAACCAAGGCCACAAAAGCGATTCAAAAACATTCCATGAATATTGATGGAACGGAGAGAAACTATCAAATGGATGAAGCCTATTTATTGTTAGGAAAAACGAGGTATTACGACCAAAGATTTATTCCCGCACTTGAAGCTTTTAATTATGTTTTATACAAATCACCAACCAGCGATAAAATCCTCGAAGCTAGAATTTGGAGAGAAAAAACAAATATGCGTTTGGAAAATGATGAATTGGCATTAAATAATCTAAAATACATTCTTAAAGATGTTAGACTTAAAAAACAGGTTTTAGCTGATGCAAATGCAACTATTTCGCAAGCGTTTATCAATGTTGGAAAAAAAGACAGCGCGATTGCAAGTCTGAAAATAGCGACTCAGTTTACAAAGTCAAAAGAAGAAAAAGCGAGATATCGTTTTATTTTAGCCCAAATTTACCAAGAACTCGGTTATAAAGATAGCGCATCAGTTGCCTATCAATCGGTTATTGATATGAAACGAAAATCGCCAAGAGCTTATATTATTCATGCTAAGGCAAATCAAGAACTATTATCGGGATTTGAAAAAACAGACTCGGTAAATTTCCTTAAAAAATACAATAAACTCTTAAAAGACCGAGAAAACCGACCGTTTTTAGACGTCTTACATCATAACTTGGCGCTCTATTATGATAAAAACAAAAAAATTGGAAGCGCTAAAAAAGAATACAACAAATCCCTTAAAGCCAAAACTGGCGATATTTATACCATTGCATCAAATTATAGAAACTTGGCGGATATTTATTTCAATGAAAATAAATATCAAATGGCAGGGAAGTATTTTGACAGTACTTTAGTTCAATTAAAACCAAGAACTCGCGAATTTAGATTTATAAAAAAGAAACGTGAGAATTTAGATGATGTAATAAAATACGAAGGAATTGCCAATCGAAATGATAGCATTATAAGTGTATATGGCATGTCTAATTTTGATAGAATTGCTTATTTCGAAAAGTACATTCTTCAATTAAAAAAAGAAGACAATCTTAAAAAAACGCTTACTACTCAAACGGACGAAAAGAACAAGCAAAACAGTAATCCGGTTGGAGGCCCGCCATTAAGCGGAACCGATGCTAAAATTGCCTCGAATCAAAAAGGAGAAGCGCCACAGATGAATTTGCAAGCTTCAGCAAATACTGGGAAAGAAAGCGATTTTTATTTCTACAATTCAAAATCGATTGCTTATGGTAAACTCCAGTTTAAAAAAACATGGGGAAATCGTGCGTACAAGAACAATTGGAGATTATCATCTGAGGCAGCAACTAATTCCAATAATGATCCGAATTTAAATAACGACCCAACTTTAGATCCTTCAATTGCTAAAGAGGAAAAAATCGAAGAAAAATATACAGCTTCGTTTTATTTAAAAAAACTTCCAACAAGCCAAAAGGTGATTGACAGTATTACAAGAGAACGAAATTTTGCCTATTACCAATTAGGCTCAATTTATAAAGAAAAATTCAAAGAATACCAACTTGCAGCTAATAAATTACAGCAATTGTTGAATTTCAATCCCGAGGAAAGACTGATTCTTCCTTCAATGTATAATTTATATAAAATTTATGAAATCATCAATAAAGAAAAGGCTTTAGCGATGAAGGCGAAAATTATTAGCCAATTTCCAAATTCAAGATATGCTGAAATTTTAAGCAATACCAATCCTGAAATTGCCGCAGTTGATGCTCCAGAAGTCACGTATAATAAATTGTATAAATTATATGAATCTGGCGATTATAGAACAGTAAATAAAGAATTGGAAAATGCCATAGAACAATTTACAGGAGAAGAATTAGTGTCGAAATTTGAATTGTTGAAAGCCAATACGACTGGAAAATTAAAAGGGGTAATCGAATATAAAAACGCCTTGAATTTTGTTGCTTTAAATTATCCAAATAGCATTGAAGGTAAAGAAGCTGAAGAAATGATTAAGAAAGATATTCCTGTTTTAGAGAGTTTTAAATTTTATGCTGTCGCTCCAAAATCATGGAAAATAGTTTATAGAATCCCTTACAATGATGAAAAAAACAAAAAGGTCTTAAGTGAAAAAATCACTAAATTTGTTTCTGCTCATAAATTAGATCGTTTGACTTTTTCGGAAGACATTTATAATTCAGAAGATAATTTTATTGTGATTCATGGGATTATTTCAGAAGAATTTTCAAAAGGAATAATAGCCACATTGAAAAATGATAAAGAATATACAATTCAACAAAGTCCAATTATAATTAATAATTATAATTATAAAGTGGTACAAATTAATAAAAATATTGAGGCCTATTTAGTGGCGCCAGTTGTAGCCCCATCTCCAATAATAAAAACCCCTGCAGCCCCAATTCCGGAACCTGTGAAAGAGTTTAAAAAACAATCCGTACCAAATCCTTTAGATGCACCAGATAACAAAAATGAAGGAGCGCCGCCCCCAAATATGGATAACGGAAATACCATGCAGGTATTGAATAATGGCACAATCGAAAAAGAACAATTAACGAAGCCAAATAAGTAAAACTATGTTTAATAAAAGTCCAAAAACATATACCGATCTTTTAGGAAAAACCAACAGAATTGTTGAAGGAACAACCATAAACGGAGATATAATTTCACCTGCCGATTTCCGCCTTGACGGTCATTTAGTAGGAAATTTTCAATCTACGGGTAAAATTGTAATTGGACCAGCAGGAAGTATAAAAGGAGATATCATTTGTATTAACGCTGACATAGAAGGAAAATTTGAAGGTAAAATTCAAGTCGGAGAATTATTGAATTTAAAGTCAAATGCTAGTGTTCGTGGAGAAGTAATTTGTGGCAAACTTTCCGTTGAGCCAGGAGCCGATTTTAGCGCTACGTGTGTTATGAATCCAATCGAGTAATTTATGTCTTCCAACAAAGATTCTAAGAAGCAAAACAGCACCAAATGGCTTGCTTTAATTAATATCCCGATCCAAATGGGAGTTATCGTTTTTTTGTTTTCCTACCTTGGAAATTGGTTGGATGCCAAATACCCAAACCCAAATACAATTTATGTAAAAATCCTAACATTAGCAGGAGTTGCAATTGCTTTTTACAATATTAATAGGCAATTGAAAGACATTAATAAATCATAATTGTCATGAAATTGAAAAAATTCCAACCGCTTTTAGAAGTTTTAATTGCTGCTATTTTATGCTTTGGAATCCACAATTTATTTTTTTATTACCACCAAAATAATCCAAATTATCAGCATTTCCAATTTACTTTAACCGCAATTTATGGCTTCTTTTTAACGTGTTCGATAGCAATTATTTTGTTGTTGTTGTTTGTAAAAGAGAGAAGTATTGATAACGTAGGATTCACTTTCTTGTTTGCTACTTGCTTAAAAATTGGAATATCATTTGCTCTTTTGATGCCAATATTGAACTCTAAAATTTCTAACATAGGGTATGAAAAGATCAATTTCTTTATCGTTTTTGCCCTTTTTTTATCAATAGAAACTTCGGTAGCTATTAGAATTTTAAACAATAATCAATAAAGAGACTTTCAATTCAGAAAGATGTCAAAAAAAGTTACTTTAATTCTTGAATTATTAAGAAATAATGTACCTTTGCACCAAATTTCAGAAAGTAAATATTAAGACAATAATAAGATATGGTGATTTCACACAAACCACTTAAATTAATAATAGCGATTTTAATTGCTTTTCTTCCAACATTTGGTTTTTCAAATACCCCTATTGACAACGCTCAATCTTCGACAGAAAAAGCAGTAGTTGCTAATGAAACAGAAGTAAAACCGACGGATGAAAAATCAGAAGTTAAAGCTAAAATTTTAGAAGTAATTGGACACCACGTTTTAGACGGTCACGATTTCTCGTTATTTGAATATGAAGGAGAACATATTGGCTTTTCTTTACCGATCATTTTATGGGATAATGGCGTTCACTTTTTCTCTTCTTCAAAATTCAATCATGGTGAAACTGTAGCTGAAAGCAATGGAAATTTTTACGTATTGCACCACGAAAAAATATATAAAACAGATGCTTCAGGAACTTTAACAGGTGACGAGCACCACCCTACAAATCTTCAACCAATTGATTTATCTATCACAAAAGGAGTTCTAACCATTATGATTGTTGCTCTTTTAATGTTTTTCCTATTTACAAGTTTAGCGAGATCGTACGCTAAAAACGGTGGAATTTCTTCAGGTTTTGGAAGACTTTTCGAACCAATTGTAATATACATTCGTGATGAAATTGCGATTCCAAACATTGGTGAAAAACACTACAAAAAATACATGAGTTATTTATTGACCATCTTTTTCTTTGTATGGTTTTTAAATATATTTGGATTAACACCACTGGGAATAAATGTTACAGGAAACATCGCAATCACTTTTGGATTGGCAGTTGTAACCTTTATTATTACCAATATTACAGCAAACAAAAATTATTGGGGACACATTTTCTGGATGCCAGGAGTGCCGTTGCCAATGAAAATAATATTAGCGCCTATTGAATTATTAGGAGTATTTATCAAGCCTTTTTCATTAATGATCCGTTTGTATGCAAATATTTTTGCAGGACACATCGTATTAATGAGTTTAATTGGTTTGATGTTTATTTTTAAAAATTGGTTGGGAAGTAGCTTGTCATTTATGTTGTCATTCGCTATTTCTACAATTGAAATTTTAGTAGCGCTATTGCAAGCGTATATCTTTACGATGCTTTCTGCTTTGTACTTTGGTTCAGCAGTAGAAGAACACCATCACGAAGAGGCGCATTAATTGTTTAATCGTTTTTTGTTTAATCGATTACCGAATAAACAAATAACCGAATAAACGTAAAAAAAGAATGTTTAATTTTAATACATATTTTTATGGAAATTCCTAAAATCGTTGGAGCAGGATTAGTAGTAATTGGAGCTGGTATTGGTATCGGTAGAATCGGTGGTTCTGCAATGGATGCTATTGCTCGTCAACCAGAAGCTACTGGAAAAATTCAAACAGCTATGCTTATTGCAGCTGCGCTTATTGAAGGTATTGGTTTTGCAGCGTTATTCGCAGTAAACTAGTAAAAACAAAACAAAATGCTGTAACGGTTGGTTGCAGCTTTTGTTTACTTTAAATTAAAGATTAAATCTAAACCTTAGAAGTAAGGTTGAACAAAATAAGTACATTATACATTAATATATACTATGGAAAAGTTAATAAGTGATTTTTCGTTTGGTTTGTTTGTTTGGCAATCAATAATTTTTATTGGATTAATATTATTATTGAAAAAATTTGCTTGGAAACCAATACTTGATGCAGTTAATGAAAGAGAAGAAGGAATTAAAAACGCGTTACTTTCTGCTGAAAATGCAAGAAAAGAAATGCACAACCTTCAATCTGACAACCAACGTATTTTGCAAGAAGCAAGATTAGAGCGCGATGCTATGTTAAAAGAAGCTCGTGAAATGAAAGAGAAAATGGTTGCTGATGCAAAAAATGAAGCTCAAGCTCAAGGATTAAAAATGATCGAACAAGCGAAAGCAGCTATCGAAGGAGAAAAAAATGCAGCATTGGCTGAATTGAAATCTCACGTAGCTACATTATCATTGGAAATTGCTGAAAAATTATTGAAAGAAGAATTATCTAACAAAGAATCCCAAGTTAAATTGGTTGAGAAAATGTTAGGCGACGCTAAATTAAACTAATATGTCAGGAATTAGAGCAGCAATTCGTTATGCGAAAGCCATTTTAGAAATCGCTAACTCCAAAGGTGTGGCTTCTGAAGTGAGTGCCGACATGACTTTAATTGCAAAAACAATTACTGGGAATGCTGAATTGACTCATTTCATTCAAAACCCATTAATTAAAACAGACACTAAAAAAGACGTGGTTGCTGAGGTATTTGCATCAGTTAATCCCGTAACTCAGAGTCTTTTCCATTTATTATTGGAAAACAAAAGATTTGAAATTTTAGCTGCAATCGCAGTGGAATACAATAATTTGTTTGACGTAATGAACGGAGTTGAAGTTGCAAAAGTAACTACTGCTATTCCAATGGATGCAGCTTTAGAGGCTAAAGTATTAGCAAAAATTGCCACTTTTTCAGACAAAAAAGTAACCATAGAAAACACGGTAGATGCTTCAATTATTGGAGGATTTATTTTAAGAATAGGTGACAAGCAATACAATGCTTCAGTTGCCAACAGATTAAACGTATTAAAAAGAGAATTAAGTAACTAGTTATTTATATAATTATGGCGGAAATTAAACCTGCTGAAATATCAGCAATATTAAAGAAACAAGTAGAAGGTTTTGAAACTGGTGCTACATTAGAAGAAGTAGGTTCTGTACTTCAAGTTGGAGACGGTATTGCTCGTGTTTATGGGCTTTCAAATGTTCAATACGGGGAGTTAGTAGAATTCGAAAACGGATTGGAAGGAATCGTTTTAAACCTTGAAGAAGATAATGTTGGTGTGGTACTTTTAGGACCGTCAACTGGAATTAAAGAAGGGTCTACTGCAAAAAGAACACAACGTATTGCCTCTTTAAAAACAGGTGAAGGAATGGTTGGACGTGTAGTAAACACTCTTGGATTCCCTATTGATGGAAAAGGACCAATCAGTGGAGAATTATACGAAATGCCATTGGAAAGAAAAGCTCCTGGAGTAATTTTCCGTCAACCAGTAACTGAACCATTACAAACAGGTATTAAAGCGGTAGACGCTATGATTCCAGTTGGTCGTGGACAACGTGAGTTAGTAATTGGTGACCGTCAAACAGGGAAATCTACCGTTTGTATTGATACGATATTAAATCAAAAAGAATTTTACGATGCTGGAAAACCAGTATTTTGTATCTATGTTGCAATTGGGCAAAAAGCGTCAACTGTAGCAGGAATTGCAAAAACATTAGAAGAAAAAGGAGCAATGGCTTATACCATTATCGTTGCTGCAAACGCTTCTGATCCAGCTCCAATGCAAGTTTACGCTCCTTTCGCAGGTGCTGCAATTGGAGAATATTTTAGAGATTCAGGTCGTCCAGCTTTAATTGTTTATGATGATTTATCTAAACAAGCAGTTGCTTACCGTGAGGTTTCTCTTTTATTAAGAAGACCACCGGGACGTGAGGCATATCCTGGAGACGTTTTTTACTTGCACAGTAGATTATTAGAAAGAGCTTGTAAAGTTATTGCTAATGATGACATTGCAAAAAACATGAATGACTTACCAGATACCTTGAAAGGAATCGTAAAAGGAGGAGGGTCATTAACTGCTTTACCAATTATTGAAACTCAAGCGGGAGACGTTTCTGCTTATATCCCTACAAACGTAATTTCGATTACTGATGGACAGATTTTCCTTGATGGAGATTTATTTAACTCTGGGGTTCGTCCAGCAATTAACGTAGGGATTTCGGTATCACGCGTTGGAGGAAATGCACAAATTAAATCAATGAAAAAAGTTTCTGGAACATTAAAATTAGACCAAGCTCAATTCCGTGAATTAGAAGCTTTCGCTAAATTTGGTTCTGATTTGGATTCAGTTACCTTAAACGTAATTGAAAAAGGAAAAAGAAACGTTGAGATTTTGAAACAAGGGTTAAACAGCCCTTATACTGTTGAAGATCAAGTAGCTATTATCTATGCTGGTTCTAAAAACTTATTGAGAAACGTACCTGTAAACAAAGTAAAAGAATTTGAAAAAGACTTTTTAGAATTCTTGAACAACAAACACAGAGATATTCTTGACGCTTTAAAAGCGGGGAAATTAGATGACAACATTACGTCTGTTATCGAAAATGTAGCAAAAGAAGTTTCAGCGAAATATAACTAATCCCCTCCCAGCCTCCCCGAAGGGGAGGTGAAGAAAAGGAAATAGAAAAAGTATTAATTTAAGACAGATGCCCTCGTTTAGTCTCCCTCCCCGAAGGGGAGGGTTGGGGAGGGGAAAAAATGGCAAATTTAAAGGAAATCCGTAATAGAATTAGTTCCGTTTCATCAACGATGCAGATCACTTCTGCGATGAAAATGGTTTCTGCAGCAAAGCTTAAAAAAGCACAAGATGCTATTACAGCAATGCGACCTTATGCCGAAAAATTAACGGAATTATTACAAAATCTTTCTGCAAATCTTGATGGTGATGCAGGAGGAGAGTTTACTACTCAACGTGAAATTAAAAAAGTATTAATTGTAGCAATTACTTCTAATAGAGGTTTGTGTGGTGCTTTTAATTCTAATGTAATTAAGGAAGTAAAAAACAGAACTTTATTTTACGAAGGAAAGCAAGTGGATGTTTTTGCAATAGGTAAAAAAGGAAATGACGCTTTAAGCAAAACGGTTACTGTTATTGAAAATCAAAGCTCAATATTTGACGATTTATCTTTTGAAAATGTCGCAGTAATTGCCGATGTTTTAACTCAAAAATTCATTTCTGGAGAGTATGACAAAATCGAATTGGTTTATAATCAATTTAAAAATGCCGCAACTCAAATCGTTCAAACCGAACAATTCTTGCCTTTAGAAGCTTTGAAATCGGATAAAATTGCATCAACAGGAGATTATATTTTTGAACCTTCAAAAGAAGATATCGTTTTAACATTGATTCCTAAATCATTAAAAACGCAATTGTATAAAGGGATTAGAGATTCATTTGCCTCTGAGCACGGAGCGAGAATGACTGCAATGCACAAAGCGACTGATAATGCAACGGAATTGAGAGACCAATTGAAATTGACATACAATAAAGCGCGTCAAGCTGCAATTACCAATGAAATTTTGGAGATTGTTGGTGGAGCAGAAGCCTTGAAAGGATAATAAAAAAATTATTTTTATAAAAAGAGTCACGTTATGCGTGACTCTTTTTTTTAATTTTATATTCAAATAGCAAAAATGGAAATACTACAATTAGAAACGGTTTCAGAAATGGTTGCGCAAATTGAAATAATTCATTTTCTGTACCCAAACATGACTATTGAAACCTATGAATCCTACTTAAGTAATATGTTGCCAAATGGGTACAAACAAGTAGCTGTTTTTGAAAATAAGCAGTGTGTTGGTCTTACCGGGTTTTGGTACAATACTAAATTATGGACCGGACCGTATTTAGAAATCGACAATTTCATTGTACATCCTGATCATAGAAAAAAGGGGATCGGAAAAATAATTACCGATTTCATTGATGCTAAAGCAAAAGAACTCTCCTGCACTTGCATTGTTTTAGATGCTTTTACAGGCAATTTCCCTGCCCATCGATTTTACTATAATCAAGGATATGAACCTAGAGGGTTTCATTTCATCAAAACAATTGATGAAAACGGATTTTCATAATTAACTTAAATTAATTATCGGATTGGTACCATTCTGCAAATGAAGTTTCCGTTTCTTGCAGTTTTAACGAGTGCAATTCAATCCCTTGTGGCAATCTATTTTTTATTCTATTAGCAAAATCGATAACCATATTTTCGCTTGTAGGTTGATAATCTACCAAAATAACATGGTGATCACGGGATTGCAATTCCTTTGCTAACTCAATGTGAGGGGTATTTTTATTAAATACCGTAGCATGATCAAATTGATCTACAATTTCTTCTTTTACAATTTTCTTTAAATCGGTGAAATCGATAACCATTCCAAATTTAACATTTGAATTATCGGTAATTGGTTTGCCAATAACGGTTACGGACAATTTATAGCTATGTCCATGCACGTTTTTGCACTTCCCATCATAGCCATATAAAGCGTGACCGGTTTCAAAATTAAATTGTTTGGTAATTCTGATATTGCTCATTTTTAAAGTATTTGAATGCAAATTTAGTAAATTGTAATCATTCTACTTTCAAAAATAGAAGTTGCTTTATATAAAACTAAAATAATGTATATTTGCGTAAGCAAGGGGGATTAGCTCATTTGGCTAGAGCGCTACGCTGGCAGCGTAGAGGCGATCGGTTCGAATCCGATATTCTCCACAATATTATTGGCAGTTTTTAGTTTTTATTATTAGAATTTCAGATTATTTTGATAAATATATTTCTTTCATTCTAATGTTGTATAGTTTTTATATACCGCTGATTCAAATTTTATTTAGATTCAATTATTACATTTGAATAAATTCACACGATAAAAAATAATGAAAAACAGTTTAAGCTATTTTCTTTTTTTGATTTTAATATCCTTTTCAAATAGTGCTTTAGGACAAACCTTAACTAATGGTGATTTTGAATCGGGAGGAAATGCCTTTGGGTTTTTAACAACGGGATATACCCAAATAAACCCCCCAAATGGCTCAAGTAGTCCAGGAAATTTTGCTTTAACTACCAACCCTCAATTACTAAATTCCAACTTTATTTCAGGCGGTGACCATACCACTGGATTTGGAAAAATGCTTGTGGTTGACGGAAATACAACTGCAGGGGCAAGATTATGGTCATGCACTTCAACGGGAGGAGCATTAACAGGATTTACCGTTGGGGCAACATACACATTCAGCTATTGGATAAAATCAGTTTCAAATGATGTAACCAATACCGCTACCCAAGCTTATATAAATGTATATTTTGTTAATGCAATAAATATAAACCCCACAAGCTTGAATAATTATGCACCTCTTCCTATTCCCCCACCTAATAATGAATGGACTAGAGTAAGTTTTACTTTTACTGCAAATGCTAATAACATCTTAATTGAACTAAAAAATAATAACACCAGTGCATTAGGAAACGACTTTGCTTTAGATGATTTCAATATAATTCGGGGAGCTCTTCCATTAACATTAACCCAAACGTCTATAAACCCGTCCTGCCCATCCACATTAGATGGCTCTATTAAAGGAGTTGGTTCAGGCGGAGTTTTGCCATATACTTTTATATTGACCTCTAGCACTTTTACAACTTCAAATCCAACAGGGATTTTTACCGGCTTGGGAGCTGGAACCTACAGTCTTTCAATAATAGATGGAACACCAACAACCTCCTCCTCAATTAATATTACATTGGCGCCTCCAAACGACATTACTATAAATGCACCACCACCACCAATTTGTGCAGGAACCCCAACTAATTTGTCTGTAAGCGGAAGTCCCGATCCTTATTTATGGACAGCAATCCCTGCAGATCCAACTTTAACAGCTGCAAATAATACTAGTGCTACACCAACTGTAAGTCCAACGACTACAACGACTTACACGGTTACTTCAGGAGCTACTGCAAATTCCACTAATTTAATTACAAATGGCGATTTTACATTGGGGAACACAGGTTTTTCATCAGATTATACGTATTATAATATTGGGACAGTTCCAACTTCGGGGCAACAAGGAGCCTATGGAGTAGCAACTAATCCTAGAAACTGGTTTAATGCTTTTTCAAATTGTGGGGATCACACAACCTCAAATGGAAACATGTTAATTGCTGACGGCTCTACAACCGGAACAGCTAAAGTTTGGTATTCACAAACTCCTATAACTGTAACACCAGGAAAAAACTATACCTTAAGTTATTTTTTAACTTCAGTTGTTAGTGGTGGTCCAGCAAAATTAGAGGTTTTAATTAATAATGGTTCTTTAGGGCCTTCGGCTACAGCACCTTCTAATTCATGTATTTGGGAAGAGCATTCTTATGTATGGAATTCAGGAACAAATACAACCGCTGTTATCACTATAATTGACAGAGAATCTGCTGGATTTAATGATTTTGCAATTGATGATCTTTATTTTAGAGAAACTCCAACTTGTGTTTATCAAAAGTCAGTAACTATTACTGTAAACCCAAATAGTCCTCCTACCGTCGGTACAATAACACATCCAACATGTACAACTAAAGGGAGTGTTGTATTAAACGGATTACCCGCCGGAAACTGGACAATAAATCCTGGAGGAATTAATGGGAACACCACTTCAACAACAATTTCAAATCTTAACCCAGGGAGCTATGATTTTATAGTTACAAATGCATTTAATTGTGTTTCAACACCGGTAAGAGTTGATATAAATCTAATTCCAAATGGGATAAATCCAACATTTAATAGCATTCCCCCAGTATGTGTTGGGACAACTATATCACTTCCTTTATCTTCCACAAATGGAGTAACCGGAACATGGTCGCCCTCTTTTAATCCTAATGCAACAACTACCTATACTTTTTCACCGGATCCAGGACAATGTGCTAATCCGTATTCAACTCAAGTAGTTGTATCTCAGATCCCAACTGTAACTGCTACTCCCGCTAGTGAAACCATATGTTCGTTACAATCAACAGGGATAACATTATCAAGTTTTATTCCAACAACTACTTTCAGTTGGAATAGCACTCCAACAGATGTTTCAGGAGATTCTTCAGATACAGGAAATGTGATTTCACAAGTTTTAACAGCAACAGGTACTCAAATTGGGAATGTTCAATATACAATTACACCAACAAATAATGGTTGTTCAGGAGCGCCAATTATTGTGACTGTATTGGTAACTCCTAAACCAACGTTAACTGCAACCGCAACTTCCAATCCAATTTGTTCAGGAAGCCCAACAGCTATAAATTTAGCAGGATCAATACCAAGCAGTACAAACTTTAGTTGGAATTTAATTCAAAATAATGTTACAGGAGGATCAATAGGAACTGGAAATACGATTAATGATATTTTAAACACCATTAACACCACACCAGGCGAAGCGGTTTACGCAATTACTCCAGAAGTAAACGGTTGTAGGGGAACCACCACTACTATTTCTATTATTGTAAATCCAATTCCTTCAGTAATAATAAATCCTGTAACGGGTCAATCCCTTTGTTCAGGAGAAACTACAGCTATTTCATTGTCAAGCCCAGTAATTAATACTAATTTTGATTGGACGATTGTGAGTCAAAATAATTTAAATGGAGTTTTAACTGGTCCAGGAACTTCAATTGCTCAAACACTATCAGTAATTTTACCCTCTTTAGGAACTGTTACTTATGAAGTCACGCCAACCTCAAATGGATGTGTTGGATCACCAGTACAAGTTTCTGTTGATGTTAAACCAATTCCTGACTTTACAGTAACACCTATTCAATCCCCAATTTGTTCGGGAGACACCACTTCAATTGCATTATCGCCAAGCCTTTCAGGAACAACTGTATCTTGGACGGTAGTTCAAAACGGTGTTACTGGCGCCTCGGGTGATTCAGGAACTTTAATAAATCAAATCCTTGACACTACTGGAAACGCACCTGGAGATGCAATTTATACAATTACACCAAAATTAAACGGCTGTGTTGGCGTCCCAATTTCTGTAACAGCAATTGTAAATCCATTGCCAAGCCCATCATTAATAGGAGGAAATATTTGTGTTGACGCATTAGGTGTGGCATTCACAACATTTACGCTTAATAGTGGCCTAAATAATACAGATTATACATTTCAGTGGACTTTGCCTGGAGGTACAAATCAACTATCTGGAAATACTTTAGTAGCCTCGCAAGCGGGGATTTATTCTCTAATAGCAACCAATAGCACTACAGGATGTATTTCTTCAAGTGTTTCCGCAATTGTTACTTCCTCACTTCCTGCCACAAGTATTTCTGCAGTTGGGTCGTATGCATTTGATCAAAATGCTACAATCACAGCAACCGCTTTAGTTCCTAATCCAAATTACCAGTACTCATTGGATTATGGAGCCTTACAATTTTCAAATGTTTTCACAAATGTTAATCCCGGAAACCATCTTGTAACCGTAACCGATACTAACGGATGTACCAATTTGAGCGCAAGTGTATTCATTATTGGTTATCCAACCTATTTTACTCCAAACAGTGATGGGTTTAACGATTATTGGAATGTAATAGGAATGGAAAATCAACCCACTTCCAAGATCTTTATTTTCGATCGTTATGGTAAACTTTTGAAACAAATAAGCTCTAAGAGTTTAGGGTGGGATGGAACCTATTTAGGGGCGCCTTTACCTACTTCAGATTATTGGTTCACTATTGAGTATATTGAACCTTTAACATCAGATCTCAAAGTTTTTAAATCCCATTTTTCATTAAAAAGATAAGCGGATATTCCTAAAAATAAGCTCTAAGCTGAACATTACCCGTATGGATTGCAGGACTATTTTCACTTTTTCTACCTTGATAATTTAAGTTAATATCTAAATAATCAGTTAGGTTTTTTTGAACTAATAAGCGCCAAGTAGTATTAGAACCCGGCTGTAACCCTTCTAACATTTCATAGGCAACTGGCGTTAAACTATTGCCAACGAAACTATTTTCATACATAGAAAATTCGCCATTCATGGTTAGTTTTTTATCCGACGAATAATTAAACGAAGTTCCAAATCGGCTTTGCGCCAATGTTTCTAAGGAACCTATTTTGTTTTTCTTAAGTTGATATTCGTAAAACAAATCCCAACTAGCATTTTTAGTAAACAGATAAGAAATTTTAGGAGCCAGCTGGTACCCTTTTAACAGATAGTTTCTTGCAGAATAATTTTCTGATGACATTTCAGAATTTATAGTTTTTGAACCCAAATTTATAAGCCAATTTTTTTCATATAAATGAGTGTATTGTAATTGATGCGATTGATTTGAATTTTCTTGTGAACCAACAGAAAGCAAGTTTTTTATTCTTCCATATAGAAAAGAATAAGTCATCGAGTGTTTTTGTTTGCCACGATTAAAAAACAAACTGTTTCTGAAACTTGAATTTAAACCTAATAAATTGGTGTCTTTGGAACTAAAAGGATTGAAATCAAACTCGTCTCCAATTCGTTTTATTTTTCGCTCACCAAGAAAAGAAGTCTGATTGTAGAAGTAGGACAAAAAGTGTTTAAATCCTCGTTCATTTTGCCATTGACTCATATTCATTGTCACCGATTGCGAGAATTTATTTTGATGTGTTTTCAAGTAGACTTGATTGGGTAAAAAGATTCGAACGTATTTAGCTTGATCAATAAAAGCCGCCACTTGAAATTCCTCCAAGTCCTGAATTCCGTTGTTATTATAATCATTCCAAGAATAAATTCCACGTCCTGGCTCAACTTCAAGGTAGGTAAATTCTTGTTGAGCAATAGTGCCTGAATTGGTTTCGTAAGCGGTTGTGAGCTGAATTAATTGGTTAAAAAAGCGATCATTGTATAGCACTCTAGAATTTAATGAAGGTTCGGCGACCCTCGTTAAATCGGTAAATTTTAATTTTCTATAATTTATAAATACCGATAAATCACGGGTTTCTGTTTGTATTAATTTGGATTTTAAATAATAGGATTGTGAGTTATTTACTCGTTTTAAAACCCCGTTTTGAATACTATCATTAGATCTATTTAAATAACCCAATTCTACAAAAACCTTCGTACTATCGCCACGACCAATAATCCCTCCAAATTCGGTAAATTTTTGACTTAATGAGGAAAATAAGTTGGTTGCTTTCAGTTTTTCTTGGTTGTCCTCTAAACGTAATGATGCACCTGTCCAATTTTTCTTGAAATGATACTTAACCTGAGTTTGATTTCTTATAAAAACAGATGAGGAATAATTACTTTCACTCTTTAAAAAACTACTTTTATTTTGAATGTTCCAGTTTTTCAAATTATAAGTTCCGTTCAATACATGTCGACTCCCTGAAAAACTATCTTTAAAGTCTAAATTTTCGAATTGATAAATAATATCTCCTTTTTCAGGCAAGATGTAATGAAATCCTGAAACTAAATAATTTTGAGTTCCTATCTGATTATTTAAATTCCAATCCCTATCAAATTCAATAGTAAATAATCGCTCAATAGTTTTAAACTGCTTTTGAATCAATTGATAATTGGTAAAAAAATCTAATTTCCATTTTTTTGAAACCATCCTTTGTTTTAAATTTATTTTCCCCGCAACGCCATGATTGTCGGAATCATCAATAGGAGAAAACAGATTATTATCGTTATTACTAACTCCGATTTCAAAATCAACATTCGTTTTTTCAGAAGGGTTAAACTTTCCCAAAACGGTAGCAATTTGAAGCTCTGATGGCGCAATTAATCTCATAATAGGATCGTAATTCCCTTGCGGAACTCCATTTACGGGAGCTACATAACGATATATTTTACCAATTGCCGACGAACTTGATAAAATGTAGTTTCCTAAATTATTACCAACAAGAGAAAATTTCACATTGTACAATTCATCAGTTGAAACGTTTGAATAAACAAAAACAGAAACCCCGTTAATAAGCGTTTTTTTATAGAGAATTTTATTTTCAGAATAAGTGTCTAAATAGGCTGAAGGCGCCGACATTAAGTTTTGATCATCACCTGAATTAACCAATGTTTGAACTTGATTTACTGATAAATTTTGTTGTAATGGCTGGTTTTTTATATCATTTTCAGAATATAAATACCCGCCAATACTCCATTTTTCGTGTTCTTGTGTGGTTCCAGCATAAGTTACAAAACGAGTGTAATTACGATCAGAATATTGGTATTCTATCGAAATTCTCATTTCAGATGTTATTGGAAAAATGGAAGTAAATTTTATTTCACCGGCATTATAATCGATAACATAATCGTTATTTTCTCCTCGTGTTAGTAAAATTCCATTTACATAAACGCGCTCAGAACCTGAAATAACCAACACGTACAATTCGCCATTTGTACCTCGTAATTTATACGGACCTTGATTTCCTTCTTGGCCCACAAAGCTACTTTTTGCATATTTTCCCCTTACTAAAGCAGCCGCTCCGAAGACCGTAGTTTTTGAATTAGTGTTTCCAAATTCAAATCGGGATGACAAACCTTGAACTTTTTTATTAAAATTTAAAAATTTTGAATTTCTATTTTCTAAAAATAAATCACCAGCTCTAACATTCCATTTATCCGAACTTAATTCGATAAATATTTGATCAAATTCATCTAATTTTTGAGAATATCCTCCTTCTTGTAAAGGAATATTACTATCTTGAATGGAAGCCTTTAACGTAATTTTATTCGATATTTTTCCTGAAATTTGAAGGTCTAAAGCTGAATTAAGAACGGAGTTTTGGTTGTTACCAATAGTAATTCCACGGGTTAAACTCCCGGAAGTTGTTAGTCCATCAAACGGGATATACTTTTTTGTGGAAGCAAAATTTACTTTGTATAAATCTCCCAAAGTAGCATCGTTACTAACCACTCGGCTTCTATCGTAAATGCTGTATTCTTTAGTTAAGAAATCGGGAAATTTTAAAAATCGAACAGTTAAAGTGTCATTATAATTTTGAAAATCAGAATTGAATGTAAGAATACTTTTTTGAAAATCGATTTTATAAAATGAAGAATCAATTTGTTTTCCTTTGTTATTTTCTAATTTAAAAAAACTAGAATTTAAACTAACGCTGTCCAGTTGAATTCCATTTTTCGAAGCTACAATTTTTTTGGTTTTATAATGCGTAGAAAATTCTTGAGCTCTGAGCCCTGAGAAGGAAATTAATAATAGCAAGTAAAATAACTTTCTCAACATAAAAAGGATAACGCACAGACATCAAAAGTAGTGTGTTTTGTTTGAAAAAGCCAAGAATTGAATTTCAATAATCCAATCGTTTTTTTAATTTTCCTCCTTTGTTATTATTTGCATGGTTTCGCGACTCACTTGTTTTAATAAAACGATTTTGTTTTTCTCCACAATTTGAGCTGCTTTTTCATCAAAATGACGAATGGTGAATAGAGAAACATTCTCGTTATAGGAGATTTTAAACTTCTTAGAAAGTATCGATTTCAGCGCATTAAAATTCCCGAATTTATCATCAATACAAACAGAAAAACTAATTGCAGAATTTTGAATCAAACTCACCTTCATCTTATAATCGTGTAAAAGTGCAAATATTTCACTGATGTTTTCTTCCATAATAAATGAAAAATCAATGGAGGAAAGAGATAGTAACAATTGGTTTTTCTTCAAAATAAAACAAGGCAAATGTGGCTCTAAATCGGCGCCTTTAGAAACGCTTGTTCCCGGTAATGTTGGATTAATAAAGGATTTTACAAATAATGGAATTTCCTTTTTTTGTAATGGCTGTAGTGTTTTAGGATGAATTACGGTTGCGCCATAAAAAGCTAATTCGATGGCTTCACGATAAGAAATTTGATTCAATAATCTTGCATTTTCAAAATAACGAGGATCGGCATTCATCACTCCAGGAACGTCTTTCCAAATTGTAACACTTTCAGCATTTAGGCAATATGCAAAAATTGCTGCGGTATAATCGGAACCTTCACGACCTAAAGTAGTGGTGAAATTATTTTCATCAGAACCCAAGAAACCCTGAGTTACATTTAGAATTTTTTTCTTAACGTTTTTAGAAATTAACTTTTGGGTGGTATCCCAATCAACATTCGCATCACGGTAATTATTATCTGTTTTAATTAAATTTCTAACATCAATCCATTGAGTTTTAATCCCCATGAATCCCATATAATGACTAATAATTGTTGTAGAAATTAATTCGCCAAAACTCACAATTTGGTCGTAAACAAAATTATAATTCGGCGATTTATTCTGACTTATAAAATGATCTAATTCTGAAAACAATGAATTTACATCTTTAAAAACGGCATTTTTATCGTCTTCAAAAAGGTCTAAAAGAATTTGATTGTGGTATTTTTTTACTTCTTGAATTGAAGATTGCAGCTCAGGAGATTTATCAAAATAGTTTTTAATAACTATTTCAAGCGCATTTGTAGTTTTTCCCATAGCAGAAATTACCAACAAAACGTCCTCAAAGCCAACGGTTTGCAAAACGCTGTGAACATTTCTAATACCTTCAGCATCTTTTACCGATGCGCCTCCAAATTTAAATATTCTCATTTCTTAAGATAATTATATTTTGTTTTTCTCTAAAAAAGACTCAATTCCTTTTTCATCCATTTGAGCTACCAGCCAATCTTTAAAAACCTTAGCGCCTGATTTTTCATAAAACTCAATTGCAGGCGTATTCCAATCCAAAACATTCCACTCAATTCTTCGAACGCCATCACACTTGCCTTGAGCAATCACTTCGGAATACAATTTAAATCCCAAACCAGAACCTCGTTTTTCTTCCTTAACAATCAAATCTTCAAGGTGAATTGTTTTGCCTTTCCAAGTTGAATATCGGTAATAATACAAAGCCATTCCCACAATTTCTTCGTTTTCTTCTGCAATAAAAGTATGAAATAAAGGGCTTTCGCCAAAACCATCTCGCTTTAAATCGGCAATCGTAACAACAACAGCATTGGGCTCTTTTTCGAAAGTAGCTAGTTCTTTTATGAGTCCTAAAACCGCCGGCATGTCCTCTTTTATTCCTTTTCTAATGTTCATTAAACAATCTTATTGGTGTAGAATTCTTAATTTGAAACTTGTAAAAAAACAGATTTAAAATTTTAAACGCTAATTATTCGGCAAATATACAAATCTGACAAACTATCCAATAAAATTCGGCGCATTATCACAAAAATAACGATATTTGTGCAAAATTAACTACAACGTTATAGTAATGGAACAACGCAATAGAACACTAGGAGAATTTATCATCGAAAACCAAAATTCGTTTCAATATTCATCTGGGGAGTTGTCAAGAATTATCAATTCTATTCGATTGGCCGCCAAAGTGGTCAACTATAAGGTAAACAAAGCGGGATTAGTAGATATTATTGGCGCTGCCGGAGAGCAAAACATTCAAGGGGAAGACCAACAAAAGCTGGATGTTTATGCGAATGACATTTTTATTCAAACGCTAATTAATCGGGAAATTGTGTGCGGAATTGCTTCCGAAGAAAACGATGAATTTATTACTGTTGCAGGAAACGACAACTGCCATAATAATAAATATGTAGTGCTAATGGATCCGCTTGACGGGTCTTCTAATATTGACGTGAACGTTTCTTTAGGGACAATTTTTTCAGTTTATCGTAGAATTTCTCCAGTGGGAACCCCTGTTAATATGCAAGATTTTTTACAACCAGGAATTAATCAAGTGGCAGCTGGATATGTAATTTATGGCACCTCTACAATGCTAGTTTATACTACTGGTGATGGCGTGAACGGATTTACATTGAACCCCGCAATTGGCACTTTTTATCTTTCACATCCCAACATGAAATTTGCCGAAGACGGAAATATCTATTCTATCAATGAAGGAAATTACATCCATTTTCCGCAAGGAGTAAAAGATTATATTAAATATTGCCAATCCGAAGAAGGCGACAGGCCCTATACATCAAGATATATTGGGAGCTTGGTTTCCGATTTTCATAGAAATATGATTAAGGGAGGAATTTATATTTATCCAACTAGTTCAAAATCTCCAAATGGAAAATTACGGTTGTTATATGAATGCAATCCCATGGCCTTCATAGCCGAGCAAGCCGGTGGAAAAGCCTCGGATGGATTTACCAGAATCATGGAAATTCAACCAAAAGAATTGCATGAAAGAGCGCCGTTTTTCTGTGGAAGCAGCAATATGGTCAATAAAGCCGAAGAATTTATGCGACTTGCAAAATAGAGGGAGTATTAATTTTAATTTTTCGGATTCTTATTATTAAGGTAACCCAAATCCAATTCTATTATTTTCAAAATAATTCGTAAGTTTGACATTCATTAAATCGCTAACACATTACTTATGTCGGATTTTTGGATTTACTTCGAAGTTGGAATGCGTCATGTATTGAATATTTTTTCCTACGATCACGTATTGTTTTTAATAGCATTGAGCGTTCCATATGTATTTAAAGATTGGAAAAAAGTCTTGCTTTTAGTTTCTCTTTTTACAGTGGGTCACACAATTGCATTGATCCTTTCGGTTTATGGTGTAATAGTCGTAAAAGTAAACTTGATAGAATTTTTAATACCCATTACCATATTAATAACGGCATTTTTTCATTTATTTACTGCCGGAAAATCAGCTAAAAACGAAAGTATAAGCGTTGTTGGTTTTATCACATTATTCTTTGGAATTATTCACGGTTTGGGATTTGCAACTTATTTCAAATCAATTATTGGAGTAAAATCAGAAACAAAATTACTGCCGCTTTTAGAATTTGCCACAGGAATTGAGGCAGCTCAAATTATTGTTGTTTTAATTTCATTAATTGTTGCTTATTGTGTACAAACCCTTTTTAGATTTTCAAAAAGAGATTGGACATTAGTGATGTCTTCATTTGTAATTGGTGTAGTTTTACCAATGATAATTGAAAGTAAAATTTGGATTAGATAAAATGGAAAAAACAAAATTAAAAAAATACGATAAAGCCTATCTAAGAATTGCTTCTGAATGGGGACAACTTTCCTATTGCAAACGCCGTCAAGTGGGGGCAATTATTGTTCGCGATAGAATGATTATTTCCGACGGATACAACGGCACGCCATCAGGATTTGAAAATTGTTGTGAAGACGAAGAAGGGTTAACCCAATGGTTTGTTCTTCACGCTGAAGCAAATGCAATTTTGAAAGTGGCACGATCTACTCAAACCTGCGATGGGGCAACTCTCTATGTTACTCTTTCACCATGCAAAGAATGCAGTAAACTAATTCATCAATCGGGAATAAAAAGAGTGGTTTATCAAAATGGCTATCGCGATGATTCAGGGCTTCAATTTTTGATAAAAGCAGGAATTGAAGTAGAACAAATTTCGGATTTAGATTCATAAATGAAAATCAACCCCAACTATTTTCCTGTTTTATTTTTTGGAACTTTAGCATTAGGAATAGCGCTTGGAGCAAACCTTAATTTTCCTCAACAAGGCAATTCATCTGCTTCTGAAAATCATAGAAATAAACTCAATAAATTAATTGATTTTATTGATAATGAGTATATTGACAAAGTGAACACCGATTCCATTGTTGATTTAGCCGCGTCCAACATCCTAGATAAATTAGACCCGCATTCGGTTTATGTTCCTAAAAGCGAGCAAACTCAACTTGCCGAAACCATGAAAGGTGATTTTGTGGGAATTGGGGTAAATTTTTATATGTTAAACGATACAATTGCTATTGTAAACCCAGTGGTAGGAGGCCCTTCTGAAAAAGCAGGAATAAAATCGGGGGATAGAATTTTGTATGCCAACAAAGAAAAATTATTTGGCAGAAAACTAACTTCCGAAGATTTATATTCAAGGTTAAAAGGAGAAAAAGGAACCGATGTTGCACTTGTAATTTATCGAAAAAGCGAAAATAAAAAACTTCAAATCCAACTAAAACGAGATGTTGTGGCCATAGAAAGTGTTGCAGCTTCGGTAATGATCAACCCAACTTTAGGGTATATAAAAATCAACCGATTTGCTGAAACTACACATGAAGAATTTAAAAAAGGGCTGTTACAATTAAAAAAACAAGGCGCAAAATCATTGGTAATTGATGTTCGAGATAATGGCGGCGGTTACATGGAAATTGCCGCTGAAATTGCCGATGAATTATTAAAAGACAAACAATTAATTGTTTTTACAAAAAATAAAAAAGGCAAAATAGACAAGATATTTGCCACTGAGGAGGGAGAATTTGAAACAGGAAAAGTCTTCATATTAATTAACGAAAGTTCTGCTTCAGCAAGTGAAATTTTAGCTGGAGCCATTCAAGATAACGATCGTGGAACTGTAATTGGCCGACGTTCATTTGGGAAAGGATTGGTGCAACGAGAAATGAATTTTCAAGATGGATCAGCGGTTCGGCTCACTATTGCTAGATATTATACCCCAACTGGTCGCTCCATTCAAAAACCCTATAAAAAAGGAATAGACGAGTATAATAGTGATTTCGATAAGCGATTGACAAGCGGAGAATTGTATAAGAAAGAAAGCATAAAAGTCGATTTAAAATTGAAATACAAAACACCAAAAGGCAAGATTGTTTATGGTGGAGGCGGAATTGTTCCCGATGTTTTTGTACCATTAGAATCCGAGCATGGCGATGAAGGGGTCCTTTATTTAATGCAATCTGGGGCGACGGGCTATTATGTTTTTGAAGAATTAGACAAAAGCAGAAAGCAATTTCAAGGATTGAAAATGGCTCAAATAGTTTCAAAAATGGAGAGCTCAGAAATTTATTATGAAAATTTCAGAAAGTATTTGTCAAAAAATGGTTTGGTTATAAAATTAGAAAAAGACAAAAAGCTAGTTAAAAGATACTTAACAGCAGAATTTGTCAGACAATTATTAGGCGAAAATTATTATTATTCGTTACTACTTAAAGAAGATTCGATGATTAAAAAAGTTCAAACTTTAAAATAAGGACTGTTACTTATTTTTGAATTTTGTCGTGACTTTGAGATTGAATTCCGTTATTCCACATTGTTAAAATATCAGTTGCAACCGCAGCGCCACTTCCCGCAGCTATAGAAAGTTGACTTCTCCAACCTGCAAGTGTTCCAGCAACATAAATTCCTTCAGTCATAAGATGATCGGTATTTTTAAGCTGGATTCGTTGTTTTTCAGGAACCGATTTTTTATGAGTTTCCACAAATTCCATCAACCCTTGAATGTCAAAAGTATTGGAATAACCAATGGCAACCACAATCGTTTTTGCAGCATATGAATTTTTATTGGTTACAACTCTAAAACTAGGAAATTCGCCTTCAATTCGGACCACTTTTTCTCCTTCAATTTGATCTATATGTGGGTATAATTTCGATAATTGGCTTATGCTATCTTTTAATAAATCACTTCCTAAAGTCCCGGCGGGAATTCCGTAAGCATTATTAAATAAGGCTTCTTGGAGTGAAGATGTTTTTTGGTGAGTAACAATTCCGATTTTTTTATTGGCCACAAATGGCTTTTTAACTGCCGATCCTAAAACAAGTGCGCAGGACATTCCACAAACACCGCCGCCAATAATTAAAGTATCGTACATTGGAGAATTATTTAGAACGCTCTTCAATTTTTTTAGACATTCTAAAAATTAATAGAATTAAAACCGCACAAGTTGACGCTACAATTCCTATTAAAGCTACCGAATTTTTACTGTTAAATAAATTCGTGTAATCAAGTAAAGTGATATTAAAAACAATTAGTGCTAAAGCAATAACGACTAATATTGAGGTAAAAATTTTCATTCTTGATATATTTTAAAACGTAAAAATACTAAAAATTAGCTACATAAATAAACCTTTAACATTACTGGCAAATAATTTAACAGCAATAGCAAGAAGTACAATTCCAAACGTTTTTCTAATGACTCCTAACCCGTTTTTTCCCAACATTTTTTCAATTTTTGCTGACGATTTTAGCACAGCATAAACAATAATTATATTTAATACAATCGCAACTACAATATTTTCTGTAGCATATTGTGCTTTTAAAGAAAGCAACGTTGTCATAGTTCCTGCACCTGCAATTAATGGAAATGCGATAGGTACAATTGAGGCTGAACTTGCTTCTTCATCGCGGTAAATACGAATTCCCAAAATCATTTCTAATGCTAAAAAGAACAATACAAATGAACCCGCTACTGCAAATGAATTTACATCAATCCCAATTAGTTTTAAAAGCCCTACTCCGGCAAACAAAAACACAATCATGATAATTCCCGCCACAATTGATGCTTTTTCAGACTCAATATGGCCGTGTTTACTTCTTAAATTTACAATAATAGGAATAGTTCCTACAATATCAATTACTGCAAAAAGGACCATTCCAACCGTTGCAATTTCTTTAAAATCGAATTCCATAATAGCGGTGTTTAAGAGTACAAAAGTAGCCAATTTAGAAAGAAATCACATGAAATTATTGTTATTATTATATAGAAGCAATTCAAAACAATAGTTATCTTTGCGGCATGTTTCAAATAGGAAAAACCATAGTATCTGAAGATATTCTTGAAAAAGAATTCGTGTGTAATTTGTCTGCTTGTAAAGGAGCTTGTTGTGTTGATGGAGATGCGGGAGCACCTTTAAGTCAAGAAGAAACTTTAATTATGGAATCTATTTTTTCTAAAGTAAAACCTTTTTTAAGAAAAGAAGGAATTGACGCAATTGAAGCACAAGGCACTTGGACCAAAGGCAAAGAAGGCGATCTAGAAACGCCATTAGTTGACGATAAAGATTGTGCCTATGTGATTTATGATGGAGCTACTGCGCTTTGTGGAATTGAACAAGCTTACAACCAAGGAGTAATTGACTGGAAAAAACCTGTTTCATGTCATTTATATCCCATTCGTGTGAAAGATTTTACAGAATTTGCTGCCGTAAATTATGACAAATGGGAAATTTGTGACGACGCCTGTTCTTTAGGAAAAGAATTGGAAGTTCCGGTTTATAAATTTGTCAAAGAAGCACTAATTCGTCGTTTTGGCGAAGACTGGTATCTCGAACTTGAAAAAGTTGCTCAAGAAATTAAAAAATAATTTCCTTTATTATTACCTCAAATTATTTATAAAACAAAAAATTAAAATCCTAGATTTTACGGTACTTTATGAATTTTTATAAATATTAAATTATTGATTATCAGTATATTAATAATAATTTTAAAAAATATCTGATGTTGATATGATTGTTAAAAACTAATGCCAATTGTGAATAAGTTTGGCTTTTTTAAACCACGATTATTCACAATCTTTGTAGTTCAAATTTCAGAAATATTTCATCAATTAAATTAGATAAAAGTCAACCAATTATGGCATCAGTAGAACCGATTTTACAAGAAAACAAAAACCGCTTTGTGATTTTTCCTATCAAACACCATGATATATGGGAATGGTATAAGAAAATGGAGGCTAGTTTTTGGACTGCCGAAGAAATTGATTTGTCTCAAGATATTAATGATTGGAATAATAAATTGAACGATGAAGAGCGTTATTTCATCAAACATATTTTAGCTTTTTTTGCGGCTTCTGACGGAATTGTAAATGAAAATTTAGCAGAGAACTTCGTTAATGAAGTTCAATATGCTGAAGCAAAATTCTTCTATGGTTTCCAAATTATGATGGAAAACATTCATAGTGAAACGTATTCGCTATTAATTGATACTTACGTAAAAGACGAAACCGAAAGAGATGAATTATTCAACGCTTTAGAAGTTTTTCCTGCGATTAAGAAAAAAGCAGATTGGGCACTAAAATGGATTGAATCGGATTCTTTTGCAGAAAGATTGATTGCTTTTGCTGCTGTTGAAGGGATTTTCTTTTCAGGAGCGTTTTGTTCTATTTATTGGTTAAAAAAACGTGGTTTAATGCCGGGATTAACCTTTTCAAACGAGTTAATTTCTCGTGACGAAGGAGTTCACTGTGACTTTGCAGTGCATTTACACAACCACCATTTGGTAAATAAAGTGCCTAAAACAAGAATTCGTGAGATTATTGTAGACGCTTTAAATATTGAAAGAGAGTTTATTACAGAATCACTTCCTGTGAGTTTAATTGGTATGAATGCGGCTTTAATGACTCAGTATTTAGAGTTTGTTGCCGACAGATTATTAGTTGAATTGGGTTGTGATAGAGAATACAATACCTCAAATCCTTTTGATTTTATGGATATGATTTCCCTTCAAGGAAAAACCAATTTCTTCGAAAAGAAAGTGGCAGAATACCAAAAATCGGGAGTGATGAATACGGATTCAGAAGCTCAAAAAATTAGTTTCGACGCTGATTTTTAATATAAAATTCTAAACCATTCAAAGTTCCATTTCTGGAATGATTACAATAAAATTTCAATACATCTGAAGCAATTAGCCCAGATAGTAGTGAAAATCCTTTTTATTTTTTTAAATAAAAAGATTGCAACGGATAGCTGGATCAAGCTCCAAAAAAAGATGCTGAAACGAGTTCAGTATAAATTACAAATAACCAAAACAGCGAAGGGATTTTCTGTTTTAAAAAATTAAAAAATTATGTACGTAGTAAAAAGAGATGGCCATAAGGAGCCAGTAATGTTCGACAAAATCACAGATAGAATTAAAAAACTATGCTATGGTTTAAACGATTTAGTTGATGCAGTAAAAGTCGCAATGCGAGTAATTGAAGGGCTTTACGATGGAGTTTCTACGTCAGAATTGGATAATTTAGCTGCTGAAACTGCAGCATCAATGACCATAGCACATCCTGATTATGCACAATTAGCAGCGCGTATTGCGATTTCTAATTTGCATTCAAATACCAAAAAATCGTTCTCGGAAACCATGGACGATATGTACGATTACGTAAATCCTAGAAACGGACTTTCTGCGCCTTTACTTTCAGAAGAAGTGCACAAAGTGATCATGGAAAATGCTGAGTTTTTAGATTCTCACATCATTTATAATAGAGATTTTAACTACGATTATTTTGGGTTTAAAACCTTAGAGCGTTCTTATTTATTGAGAATTAACGGAAAAATTGTAGAGCGTCCACAGCACATGTTAATGCGTGTTTCTGTTGGAATTCACTTAGACGATTTGAAATCGGTGATTGAAACTTACGACTTAATGTCGAAAAAATTCTTCACTCACGCTACACCAACTTTATTCAACGCGGGAACTCCAAAACCACAAATGTCTTCTTGCTTCCTTTTAGCGATGCAAGATGATAGTATTGATGGAATTTATGATACGTTAAAACAAACGGCTAAAATTTCACAATCGGCTGGAGGAATTGGGCTCTCAATTCACAATGTTCGTGCAACAGGATCCTATATTCGTGGGACTAACGGAACGTCAAACGGGATTGTTCCAATGTTGAGAGTTTTCAATGATACCGCAAGATATGTAGATCAAGGAGGAGGAAAACGTAAAGGAAGTTTTGCGATTTATATTGAAACATGGCATGCTGATATTTTCGATTTCTTAGATTTGAAAAAGAATACAGGAAAAGAAGAAATGCGTGCAAGAGATTTGTTTTTTGCAATGTGGACATCCGATTTATTCATGCAACGTGTTCAAGATGACGGGAATTGGACCTTAATGTGTCCAAACGAATGTCCTGGACTTTATGATGTTCATGGCGAAGAATTTGAAGCGTTATATACTTCGTATGAAGCAGCTGGAAAAGGAAGAAAAACCATTAAAGCGCATGAATTATGGGAGAAAATTCTAGAATCTCAAATTGAAACCGGAACACCATACATGCTATATAAAGATGCTGCAAACAGAAAATCAAACCAGAAAAATTTAGGGACGATTCGATCTTCGAATTTATGTACCGAAATTATGGAATTTACATCTAAGGATGAAATTGCAGTTTGTAATTTAGCTTCACTTTCTTTACCTATGTTTGTTGAAGATGGAAAATTCAACCACGAATTATTTTTTACTGTTACCAAACGAGTAACAAGAAACTTAAATAAAGTAATTGATAGAAATTATTATCCTGTAAAAGAGGGTGAAAATTCTAACAAGCGTCACCGACCAATTGGATTAGGTGTGCAAGGTTTAGCCGATGCTTTCATCATGTTGCGCATGCCGTTTACGAGTGATGAAGCAAAAAAATTAAACCAAGAAATTTTTGAAACCATGTACTTTGCTGCTGTAACCGCATCTATGGAAATGGCAACCGAAGAAGGACCGTATTCAAGCTATGAAGGGTCGCCGATATCCCAAGGAGAATTTCAACACAACCTTTGGGGAATAAAAGACGAAGAGCTTTCAGGACGTTGGGATTGGGGTGCTTTACGTAAAGAAGTACTTAAAAACGGGGTTAGAAACTCTCTTTTAGTGGCACCTATGCCAACTGCTTCAACTTCGCAAATACTTGGAAATAACGAAGCTTTTGAGCCTTACACTTCTAATATTTATACTCGTAGAGTTCTTTCAGGAGAGTTTATTGTAGTTAACAAACATTTATTGGAAGACTTGGTAAAACTAGGACTTTGGACAGAAACTTTGAAACAAGAATTAATGCGTGAAAACGGATCGGTTCAGAACTTGAACATTCCTCAAAACCTGAAGGATTTATATAAAACGGTTTGGGAAATGTCGATGAAAGACATTATTGATATGTCACGTCACAGAGGTTATTTTGTGGATCAATCGCAATCATTGAACTTATTCATGCAAAATGCCAATTATTCGAAATTAACATCAATGCACTTTTACGCTTGGCAATCAGGATTAAAAACAGGAATGTATTATTTAAGAACAAAAGCGGCAGTTGATGCGATTAAATTTACCTTAAATAATGATAAAAAAGCAGAACCTATTGAAGTTCAAGAACAAGAAGTAAAAGAGCCAGTTGCTGCGCCTGTAGAAACTCAAGCAGTTGAAATGTCTCCAGAAGAGTACCGAGCAATGATAGAATTGGCTAAAAACGCGGGTCCTGAAGATTGCGAAATGTGTGGTAGTTAATACATATCTCACTTTAAATCATAAAAAAACCGCTATTCGAAAGAGTAGCGGTTTTTTGTTTTAATCATTAATAACATTTCCTTTTTTATCGAAGAAATGATATTCAAAATACGTGTAAGCGTCACGTGGTATTATTTTTACCCATTTTTTATATTCAAAAAACCATTTTGAACGAATGGATGGGAATCCTTTTGTAAGATACGCGCCTACAAATGGGTGCACGTTAAGCACTACATTTGGATGCGTTTTTACAATTCTATCTAGATCAGAAATAATTCTGTCGATAATTAAAATTGGAGCTTCAATATCCCCTTTTTCATTATTGGGATCTTCTTCTCTGGTTTCAATATTTACTTCTGGTCGAACCCTTTGTCTTGTTATTTGGACTAATCCAAATTTACTTGGGGGTAATATTTTATGTTTTGCTTTGTCATCGCTCATTTCTTCTCTTAAGAAATCGTACAACACTTTTCTGTTTTCAGGATCTGATAAATCGATAAAATCTACTACTATAATTCCTCCCATATCACGAAGACGTAATTGTCTTGCGATTTCTGCGGCAGCAATCATGTTTACTTCCATGGCTGTTTCTTCTTGATTAGAAGATTTGTTGGAACGATTTCCGCTATTTACGTCTATAACGTGAAGAGCTTCGGTGTGTTCAATGATTAGATAAGCACCTTTGCTCATCGAAACATTTTTTCCAAATGAAGTTTTGATTTGTCTCTCTATATTGTATTTCTCGAAAATTGGAGTGTCGTTAGATTGATAAAACTTAACGATTGATGATTTTGAAGGAGCTATTTCTTGCAAATAGTCCTTGGTTTGGTTGTACAACTCTTCATCATCTATTTGAATTCCTGTGAAGGAATCATTAAAAACGTCTCTTAACATTGAAGAAGCTTTGTTAAGTTCTCCTAATATTTTGGACGGATGATGAGCGGTTGGTAATTTTTTACACATTGCAGTCCATCTGTCTAACAGGTTCTGCAAATCTTTTTCTAATTCGGCTGTATTTTTGCCTTCGGCTACTGTTCTCACAATAACTCCAAATCCTTTAGGTTTGATGGATTGTACTAGTCGTTTCAATCGCTCTTTTTCTCCTTTTATTTCTATTTTTTGTGAAACAGAAACTCGGTCAGAGAAAGGAACGAGAACTATAAATCTTCCGGCAAGAGAAAGCTCAGAGCTAATTCTTGGTCCTTTAGTAGATATTGGTTCTTTTACGACTTGTACTAAAATTGATTGGTTGGGACTTAGAATGTCTAAGACCGTTCCATCTTTATCAATTTCTTTTTCAAACTGAAAGTTTTTAAGGTTGAAATCCTTTATTTTACCTGCGCTTACAAGCTTTATGAACTTCAGTTGGGAAGCAAGATTAGGTCCTAAATCGTGATAATGTAAAAAGGCATCTTTATCGTGGCCTACATTTACAAAAGCAGCGTTAAGTCCAGCAACTGGTTTTCTTATTTTGGCAATAAAAATATCGCCAACTTGGAAATTGCTTTTTTCTTCTTCTTTGTGTAATTCAATTAGTTTTCCATCTTTTAATAAGGCAAAATCTACGGCTTCAGAACTCGATCTGATGATTAATTCTTTATTCACGCTGTAAATTTTTATCCGAACTTTTTGGCTGAAGGCTAAAGGCTAAAGGCAGAAAGCAAATTGCTCACAGCTTGTAGCTTATAGCTTAAAACCTTTCAGTAAGGATGGATTAAACAATATTTTAACAGGTATTGAACCCGGGGAGATTTCTGATTTTCGATTTCTGATTTTCGATTTTAAATCTGCAATCTTAAATCTGTTATCTAAATTCTAAAATCTCAATTTCAATGAACTTGGTTATTCTAAAATAGAAAAAGTAGTGTTATACTACTTTTTCTTCTTGTGACGGTTAGCTCTCGCTCTTTTTTTACGTTTGTGAGTCGCTACCTTATGTCTTTTTCTTTTTTTACCGCTTGGCATATCTTTTATGTTTATTGATTAATAAATAATTATTTTGTTTTGTTATTTGCTTTAACTGCTTCAACAAATACTTTAGCTGGTTTAAAAGCTGGAATGTTGTGGGCTGGAATTTTAATTGTTGTGTTTTTAGAGATGTTACGCCCTGTTTTTTCTGCTCTAGTTTTGATAATAAAGCTACCAAAGCCTCTTAAATATACATTATCTCCACTTTCTAAAGAGTTTTTTACCTCTTCCATTAATGTTTCAACTGTTGCTTGAACGTCTCCTTTTTCAAGGCCTAGTTTTTCCGAAATCTTTGCTACGATATCTGCTTTCGTCATTTTCTTTCTAATTAATAAAGTTCTACTTTTTTTTGAGGTTGCAAATATATGAATTAAAAAAACAAATATTCAAGCATAAACCATTAAAATTTAACCACATAAAAAATTACTTTTGTAATCTAAATATTTTAACGTGCTTTTTTCTAACTCTTTAATTCATTGGTATTTAAATAACAAACGTGATTTGCCTTGGCGAAATACACACAACCCATACAATATATGGTTGTCGGAAATCATGCTTCAGCAAACAAGAGTAGCCCAAGGGTTGCCTTATTATTTAGATTTCATTACTACATTTCCCACTGTTTTTGACTTAGCAAATGCCTCTGAGGAAAAAGTTTTAAAGCATTGGCAGGGTTTAGGATATTATTCACGAGCAAGAAATCTACATTTTACAGCTCAATTTGTTGCCAACGAATTAAAAGGGGAATTTCCGGATAACTACAAGGATTTATTAAAACTCAAAGGCATTGGTGAATACACCGCTGCTGCAATTGCCTCTTTTTCATTTAATGAAGTGGTTCCCGTGGTAGACGGAAATGTGTTTAGAGTGCTTTCCAGATATTTCGATATTCAAACCGATATTTCATTGGCAACAGCCAAAAAAGAGTTTTCCGACTTAGCTATGGAGCTGATGTCAAAAAACGACCCCGCTACTTTTAACCAGGCCATTATGGAATTTGGCGCTTTGCAATGTGTGCCTAAAAACCCTGATTGCCAAAATTGTATTTTTAATAGTAGTTGCGCTGCTTTGCAAAAGAAAAAAGTGCAAGTTCTTCCCGTGAAATTGAAGAAAATAAAAATTAGTTTTCGCTTTTTTAATTACCTAGTTTTTGAAGACGATAATTTGAACACGCTTATTCAGAAAAGAGATCAAAAGGGAATTTGGCAGAATTTATATGAATTTCCACTTATTGAAACGGAAAACGAGTTGGATTTAGATGCCGTTTCCGAATTAATATCCAACAAATACAAATCGGTATACAAAATTGCTAGAATTTCAAATTTAAATTCAAAGGGTAAAATACATAAACTATCACACCAACATTTGAATATTAATTTTTGGAAGGTAAAAGTAAATGGAGAAATTTCAGGTGCTATAAATGGCAATGACATAAAAAACTTTCCTTTTCCAAAAGTTATTTTTAATTTTATAGCAGAGGAGTATACTGAATTAAGTTAAAAAAGCGTACATTTGGAATTACTAAAATTTTCAAATTAAGATGAACGGAACAATAAACAAGGTTATGCTAATTGGCTACCTAGGCGATGATGTTAAAATGCACTACTTCGATGGAGGTAATTGTATTGGTAGATTTCCTTTGGCAACAAATGAAACGTATATCAATAAAACAACAAATGAGAAAATAAATACTACAGAATGGCACAATTTAGTGGTTCGAAATAAAGCCGCTGAAATTTGTGAAAAGTATTTATCTAAAGGGGATAAAATCTATGTTGAAGGAAGAATTAAATCTCGCCAATGGCAAACAGAAGAGGGATCAACCAAGTTTACAACTGAAATTCAAGTTACAGAATTTACTTTTTTAACAACAAAAAAAGAATCTGAACCATTTAAACCAACTAATTCTGATTCGCCAGCTGGCTTAATAGATGATTCGCCATACTAATTGTTTAACTAATCCCATTAAATTTGGATCCGGAACCTCCCAGTTTCACTGACTTTTTTCAAAACATAGATTCTAATTTGCTTTTTGGCACAATTGGAATTTTTGTTTTGCTTTTTATATCGGCATTGCTTTCCGGTGCTGAAGTTGCCTTTTTTTCTTTGTCCCCAAAAACGCTTGATGATCTTTCAAAAGCAGACTCTTCAAAGGGGAAACTCATTCTTTTATTGGTTGATAAACCTAAAAAATTATTAGCAACACTTCTTGTGGCCAACAATTTTATCAATATTGGAGTAGTAATTTTATTCTCCTTTATTAGTAGCAGTTTGTTCTCGGCCATTGAATCTGAATTAATCCGATTTATTTTAGAAGTAATTGTGGTTACCTTTCTAATTTTATTATTTGGCGAGGTGATCCCAAAAGTGTATGCCAATAGAAACAATTTGAAATTTGCTGAATTTGTAGTTCGCCCATTATATATATTGGATAAATTGCTTACGCCAATTAGTTCTCCTATGAGGGCTTTGACTATTTATTTGCATGAAAAATTAGGCAAACAAAAAGCTTATTTTACCGTGGATCAATTGTCTCAAGCACTAGAACTAACATCTTCAGAAGGATCTTCGCATGGAGAACAAAAAATATTAGAAGGAATTGTAACCTTTGGAAATACAGATACCAAACAAGTCATGAGCCCGAGAATTGATGTTTTTGCAATTGAAATAAACGAAACGTTTGATAAAATTCTTCCTAAAATTATCGAAAAAGGATATTCTAGAATCCCTGTTTACAATGACAATATTGATCGTATAGAAGGCGTTCTATTCGTAAAAGATTTAATTCCACATATTGATAAAGTCGATTTTGATTGGAAAACGCTTTTGAGAAAACCATTTTTTGTACCTGAAAATAAAAAATTAGATGATTTATTGAAGGACTTTCAAAGCATGAAAAGTCATCTTGCAATTGTGGTTGATGAATACGGCGGAACCTCAGGATTGGTCTCTCTTGAAGACGTTATCGAGGAAATAGTGGGAGACATTAGCGATGAATTTGATGACGACGACATTCCGTTTTCTCAAATTGATGATAAAAATTATCTTTTTGAAGGCAAAATAAACCTTAAAGATTTCTATAGAATTATCGATGTTGACGAAACCCTATTTGAAGAGAGAAAAGGCGAAGCAGAAACATTGGCAGGGTTTTTATTAGAAATTCAAGGTAATTTCCCTAAAAAAGGAGACAAAATACTATTTGAAAACTGTTTGTTTGAAATTGTTTCTATCGATAGAAAAAGAATCAAACAGATAAAAGTAACAATAGAATAATAATGTTAAAAAAAAATAGCACCTTAATTTTACTTCTCACCGTTGCAATTACTTTTGTTAGCTGCAAAAATGACACTATTCCAAAACCTTCAAGTTATTTGAGATTGGATTATCCAATTGCAGAATATACCCATTATGAAAATGATTGTCATTATACTTTTGATATCAATTCCAATGCTATTGTTACCGAAAAAGGAGATTGTAATTTTGAAATTACGTACCCAAAAATGAAAGCAACCATTTATTTGAGTTATAAACCAGTGAATAATAATATTAAATTATTACTTCAGGACGCCCAAAAATTGACCTATGAACACGTAATAAAAGCCGACGATATTCTAGAACAACCTTATATTAATTTAGAAAAAAGAGTTTTTGGAATGTTCTATCAAGTAGATGGAAATGCCGCTACTAATAATCAATTTTACGTTACTGATAGCACCACAAATTTTGTTACGGGTTCTGTTTATTTTTATGCCAAACCCAATTTTGATTCAATTATGCCTGCAGCAAGTTACATCAAAAACGATGTGCAGAATTTAATGGAAAGTCTAAAATGGAAAAAATAAATGACTATTATTTAATTGAATAAAGTCTCGAAACGTACTTCCCAATTACATCAAATTCTAAATTTACCTTTGTTCCAACTACAAAATCATGAAAATTAGTGTGCTCATAAGTGTATGGAATTATAGCAACGCTAAATTCGTTTTTCATAGAATTCACCACTGTTAAACTCACGCCATTAACAGTAATTGAGCCTTTTTCAATGGTAAGGTTATTTAAAATCGGATCGTATTCAAAAGTATAATACCAACTCCCATTAGCTTCTTTAATCGCTTTGCAAATCCCGGTTTGATCTACATGCCCTTGAACAATATGACCGTCCAAGCGGTCGCCCAATTTCATGGCGCGTTCTAAGTTTACAGCAGTGCCAATTTTCCAATCCGACAAATTCGTTTTATCGATAGTTTCTTGAATTGCAGTCACTTTGTAATCGTTATTTTCAATTGATGTAACGGTTAAACACACCCCATTATGGGCTACGCTTTGATCAATTTTTAACTCATGGGTAAACGCTGAGGTAACAGTAAGATGAACGTTTCCGCCTTCTTTTTCAATTGCTTTGACTTCTCCAAGGGTTTCTATGATTCCTGTAAACATTTGTGATTTTATTTTACTAAATTTGCATTTCAAAATTAGCAATAAATAACGTGTAGTCATGATAAAAAAAGCAGAAAATATAATCGTTGGAATTTCGATAGGAGATTTAAACGGTATTGGAAGCGAAGTGGTGCTAAAAACCTTTGAAGATTCTCGGATGTTGGAGTTTTGTACGCCTGTTATTTTTGCTAATGTAAAAATTATATCTGCTATAAAAAAAACCTTTGAATCTTCAGCCGCAATTCATGGAATAGACACTTTAGAACAAATAGTAATTGGTAAAATTAACGTTTTAAATGTTTGGAAAGACCATTTAGAATTGAATTACGGAACTAATGATGATGCGTTAGGAAAATATGCTATTAAATCGTTTGTAGCTGCTACAAAAGCTTTAAAAGAAGGAAAAGTTGACGTTTTAGTAACTGCCCCAATAAATAAATACAATATCCAATCTGACGATTTTAAATTCCCTGGACATACTGATTATTTGAACCAAGAATTAGCTGGCGATGCTTTAATGTTTATGGTTCAAGACAATCTTAGAGTGGGGCTTTTAACCGATCATATTCCGGTAAATGATGTTGCTTCTCATCTTACAGAACAATTAATTACTCAAAAAATTGAGACTATTAATAAGTCTTTAACCCAAGATTTTAGTATTAATAAACCAAAAATTGCTGTTTTAGGATTGAATCCTCATGCTGGTGATGGTGGTGTAATTGGAAAAGAAGACGATACTTTATTGAAACCAGTAATTAAAAAATTATTTGAAAAAGGAACTTTGGTTTTTGGTCCCTATCCTGCCGATGGTTTTTTTGGCAATAGCCAATATGAGAAATTCGATGCGGTAATTGCGGCTTATCACGACCAAGGTTTGATTCCGTTTAAAACATTGTCGTTTGGGAATGGGGTAAATTATACTGCGGGATTAGATAAAATTCGAACTTCACCAGATCATGGAACTGCCTATGATATTGCAGGAAAAGGAATAGCCAATCACAATTCATTTAAGGAAGCTGTTTTTTTAGCAATTGACATCTATAACTCAAGAAATGAGTATTTAGAAATCAGCAATAATCCCCTAAAAATCAAAGAAAAGCAGTTGTAAACAAAAAAATGTTGATAACGCTTTTGATATTAGTATTATTTTATATCTTTGCACCCCGAAGTTTTGGGAAAAATTGTTGTTAGGATGAAAAAGCTAAATGAATTTTTAATTCCATTTATAGGATTAAAGTTAGGAAAACACCAATTTGAATATCAAATAAGTAAGGAGTTCTTTGATAACTTTGATTATGATGAGTTTGAGAGTGCAAACATCAAAGTAAATGTTGCTTTTGAAAAGAAAAGCACGTTGCTAGAATTGAATTTTAAACACAAGGGAACTATTCATGTTCCTTGTGATTTGACAAATGAAATGTTTGATTTTCCAATAAAAGGAAAACTAAAAGTAATCGTTAAGTTTGGAGAAGAATACAATGATGATAATGACGAATTATTGATTTTACCTCACGGGGAACACGAAATCAACATTTCTCAAATAATATACGAAATGATTGCTTTGTCAATACCTTTCAGAAGGGTTCACCCGGGAGTTAAAGACGGAACATTAAATTCAGAAGCATTAAAAAAGCTAAATGAATTGAGAGTTGAAGAAATAAAAAAAGAAGAAGAAATTGACCCACGTTGGGAAAAATTAAAACAACTATTAACGGATAAATAATATAGTAAAATGGCGCATCCTAAGAGAAAAATCTCCAAAACGAGAAGAGACAAGAGAAGAACACATTATAAAGCTACAGTTGCCCAAATTGCAACTTGTCCTATCACAGGTGAGGCACATTTATACCACAGAGCATACTGGCACGAAGGTAAAATGTACTACAGAGGTCAGGTTGTTATTGACAAGCAAGTTGCTGTTGCTTAATACATTTTAAAAATAAAAGATAAACTCTCACCTGTTGGGAGTTTTTTTTGTTGGAATAAACTTTAAGAGTCAATATTCAACACTAAATGAAATAATTTAGAAAATAATTTGTAATTTCAACCCGTTTTTGGGATACAATTACAATCCGAAAATTACAATCCTATGAGTAAAATTACAGCCGCAATTACAGCTGTCGGTGGATATGTTCCAGATTTTGTACTTTCTAATCAAGTATTAGAAACTATGGTTGACACCAATGATGAATGGATTACAACAAGAACTGGAATTAAAGAAAGAAGGATTTTAAAAGGAGAAGGATTAGGAACCTCTTATTTAGCAATTCAAGCCGCAAAAGACCTACTTAAAAAAGGCAATATTGACCCATTAGAAATTGACTTGGTGTTAATGGCAACTGCAACTCCCGACATGTTAGTTGCATCAACGGGGGTTTATGTAGCTTCACAAATAGGTGCTACCAATGCTTTTGCCTATGATTTACAAGCAGCATGCTCAAGTTTCTTATTTGGAATGTCAACAGCTTCTGCTTATATAGAATCTGGACGATATAAAAAAGTACTTTTAATTGGTGCCGATAAAATGTCATCAATTATTGATTATACCGATAGAACGACATGTATTATATTTGGTGACGGTGCAGGGGCTGTTTTATTTGAACCCAATCATGAAGGCCTAGGTTTTCAAGATGAAATAATGAAATCAGATGGTATTGGAAGAGATTTTCTTAAAATGGATGCTGGCGGATCAATGCTTCCTCCTTCGCATGAAACAGTAGATGCACATCAACATTTCATATTTCAAGATGGAAAACAAGTGTATAAATATGCTGTTACCGGAATGGCTGATGTAAGTGAGAAAATAATGCAAAGAAATAATCTTACACATGACGATGTAAATTGGCTTGTGGCGCATCAAGCTAATAAAAGAATAATCGATGCCACATCAAGTAGAATGGGAGTTGACGACAGTAAAGTGTTAATAAATATTGAAAAATATGGAAATACTACTTCGGCTACACTGCCATTATTATTATTTGATTTTGAAAAAAAATTAAAAAAAGGAGATAATTTAATATTCGCTGCTTTTGGAGGTGGATTCACATGGGGATCTATTTATTTAAAGTGGGCATACAACAGAGAGTAAACTAACCTAAAATTAATATTATGGATTTAAAAGAAATTCAAAACCTGATCAAGTTTGTTTCTAATTCGGGAGTTGCAGAAGTAAAACTAGAAATGGATGATGTGAAAATCACAATCAAAACTACAGTTGAAGGAACTACTCCAGAAATAACTTATTTACAACAAGCGCCTGTAGCTCAAGCTGCTCCTCAAGCTGCACCAGCACCGGTTGCTGCCGCTCCAGTTGCCGCTGCGCCTGCTGCAGAAAATTCTAATTACATTACCGTGAAGTCTCCAATGATTGGGACTTTCTATAGAAAACCATCACCAGACAAACCAATGTTTGTTGAAGTTGGAAGCAACATTTCAAAAGGGGATGTAGTATGTGTTATTGAAGCGATGAAGTTGTTTAACGAAATTGAATCTGAAGTTTCAGGTAAAATCGTTAAAATTTTAGTGGACGATATGTCACCAGTAGAATTTGACCAACCCTTATTTATAGTTGATCCTTCTTAAGAAATTATAAATTATGAATTTTAAATTATGAATTGGCAAACCCTTTCATAATTTATAACTTATAACTCATAACTCATAATTCAAAAAAAATGTTTAAAAAAATATTAATTGCAAATAGAGGTGAAATAGCCCTTCGTGTTATTAGAACCTGCAGAGAAATGGGAATTAAAACGGTTGCCGTTTATTCCACTGCTGATGCGGAAAGTCTTCACGTGAAATTTGCTGACGAAGCAGTTTGTATCGGCCCTCCGCCAAGTAATCTTTCCTATTTAAAGATGTCTAATATTATAGCTGCCGCTGAAATTACCAATGCTGATGCAATTCATCCAGGTTATGGGTTTTTATCTGAAAATTCAAAATTTTCAAAAATTTGTCAAGAACATGGAATAAAATTTATTGGCGCCTCTCCAGAAATGATTGACAGAATGGGAGACAAAGCTTCTGCAAAAGCTACTATGATTGAAGCAGGAGTTCCTTGTGTGCCAGGTTCTGCAGGAATATTAGAATCATTTGAACAAGCTCAAAAATTATCTTCAGAAATGGGTTATCCTGTAATGCTAAAAGCTACTGCTGGTGGTGGAGGTAAAGGGATGCGTGCGGTTTGGAAAGAAGAAGATTTATTAAAAGCTTGGGAAGGAGCTCGTCAAGAATCTGCAGCTGCATTCGGAAATGATGGGATGTACCTTGAAAAATTAATTGAAGAACCTCGACATATTGAAATTCAAGTCATAGGTGATTCCTATGGAAAAGCGTGTCATTTATCTGAAAGAGACTGTTCAGTTCAGCGTCGTCATCAAAAATTGACCGAGGAAACTCCGTCTCCATTTATGACAGATGAATTAAGAACTAGAATGGGTGAAGCAGCTGTAAAAGCAGCAGAATTTATTAAATATGAAGGCGCTGGAACTGTGGAATTTTTAGTAGACAAACATAGAAATTTCTATTTCATGGAAATGAATACTAGAATTCAAGTAGAGCACCCAATTACAGAGCAAGTGGTTGATTACGACTTAATCCGCGAACAAATAATGGTGGCAGCAGGAACCCCAATTTCTGGGAAAAACTATTTACCACAATTACACGCTATAGAATGTAGAATAAATGCCGAAGATCCTTACAATGATTTTCGCCCTTCACCAGGAAAAATCACTACACTTCATGCGCCAGGAGGTCACGGTGTTCGTTTAGACACGCACGTTTATGCAGGTTACACGATTCCGCCAAATTATGACTCTATGATTGCCAAATTAATTACCACAGCTCAAACGCGTCAAGAAGCGATAAATAAGATGAAACGCGCTTTAGATGAATTTGTAATTCAAGGTGTAAAAACCACAATTCCTTTTCACCGTCAATTAATGGATGAAGAGCAATATGTAGCTGGAAATTATACTACTGCTTTTATGGACACTTTCAAAATGAAAGATCCGGAATAAAGTGAAATCATATTAAATAGAAAATCCCATTCTTTCGAGTGGGATTTTTTATTATAAACAATTAGGATTCGATTATATTCCCATCTTTTTAGCTAATGCAGCAGGAATTCCCGCTTTGTTTACCATTAAAGCAGTAGTTTTATACTTGATAAAGTTTTTAGTCACATAAAGATAGCCTTTGTAATCGTTGGTTGCTCCCCAAGAGTTTTTAACGATGTAATATTCTTTACCGTCTTGGTCTTTTGAAACCCCCACAATATGCATTCCATGATCGTCGGTAGTTTGATAATTATCAAATGCTTTTTGACGGATTTCTTCTGTAATTTCCATTTCTGGTTTTGGACCATTGAATAGATTCTCTTTTTCTTCTGGAGTCATGTCCTCCACTTTTTTTGTCGGAACGTAAGCAATTCCGTTTTTCCAACTGAAACTTTTTTCACTTACATCAGTAGCCCAAGCCACGGTAAATCCGTTTTTTAAGGCATTGTCAATAATATCAGTCATATCATTTAAACGCACGTTGTAAATCAAATCAAACGACCAGTTGTCTGGAACCATTAGCATGGTTTTAGTGTAATAAGGCGCATTAGAATAAGATGACAATTCTACATATTCATCAGGATTTAATCCCACTACTTCCTTTGCAAAAGTTTGAGGCGTATAATTTTTTCCTTTAAAATTGAAATTCTGAGGAACTTGACCTAAGTAAGAATCTATAACTGCTTCATACGCTTTGATCCAATTTGGAGTTAACTCCCCATTAGGATTTTTCACCGCAGCAACCAATAAACCTTCTGTTAAAGCAGCCATTTCTCCAAATTTATTTTTGGTAGTTCCGTAATTTAAACCGGTATATACTTCTTGAGGAACTGCTCCGTATTTTTTAAGCATATTAGTTACATCATGTAAAGATCCACCATCGCCTAATGTTACCGCACCGTGCATTCTAACGTAGTTTTTTCCTTTTTCAACGTAGGCATTTCGAGCAGAAAAAATTTGTGATAATTCAACGGGTTGTTTCCCAATGCGAATCATTTCTGATTCTAAAAACGAATTTCCTGAATAACTCCAGCAGGTTCCTGACGAACCTTGATTTTTAACGGATGTATTCGCAAGGTTGATTACATCGGTAAATTTAAAACTCTCTTTACTTTTATCGCTTGCATTGACTTTTAGGGAGTTTACTAATATATCTTGGGCAAAATTGGTATTGGTTCCTAAGCTGAAAGTTAGGACTACTAACAAGGATTGGAATGAAAATTTAATCATTTTTCTTAAAATTTAAATTAGACTGAAAAGTACAAAATAGTTATAAAATACTCATCATTATTTTAAAAAATAACCAAAAAAAAGAGCCACATTCCTGCAGCTCTTTTGTATAATACTATTTAGGACTAGTTTCCTAAAATTTTCACGTTGTCAATTTCCCAAGTAGAAGCTGCGGTTGTTGAAGAGGTATATTTAAATGCCACATAAACAGCACTATTTCCAGCGCCAACGAAAGAACTTAAAGACAAGTTACCTGAATTGGCATAAACATAATTACCAGCAGAAAGTGTTGCCCCAGTTAAAGTGGTCCATGTTACCCCTGCAGCATATGGACTTCCTGAACCAGAATAGTTTTTAGACACTAAAACTACAATAGGATCTCCTGTAAATTTATAGGCATTGTCAAACGATAAAGTAGCGGTTGTTAATGAAGATAAATTTTGAACTGGTGAAATCAACCAATCTTCATTAGCTCTATTGGTAGTTGCAAATCCTGACATTTTAGCCATTGACCCTGGATTACCAAAAGTAGTGCTGTGTACCCAAACTTCTGCCCCAGTTACACTAAAAGCAGTCCAAGAAGCAATACCACCGTCAAAAGTTTCATTTAATAATGGTGAAAATCTTGGTGATGTTAATTTAATATCGGCTTCAGTTCTTACCATAAATTGGTAATCGGTATTGTATTTTGTCATGATCCCTCTAATTTTTCCACTTCCAGTAGCCACTTGTTTAGATGCAAAATTAGCATAGCCACTAGTTCTAAAAATCACTGAACTACCATTAAAATCTTGAATTCTTCTATTGGTAGCTCCACCAATAGTATTTGGATTTGATGGACTTGGATCATAATAAGTACTGTTAGCAACAACATCATTATTAACAAATTGAACTCTGTCAAATTCAATTAATTTATTTAAATAGGCACCACCACTAATTGCTTGGTCTATAGTTACTCGTTGAACTAATTGATCTTCATTTACTGCAGTACAAGTGCGGTTAACTGAAGCTTTGAAATCAGTTTCTGGCATTCTTCCCACTTCAGCACCTCCTGATGAGTTGGCATAAAGACCACCAATTCTCATTCCATCGTATTTTACATCTTTATATAAACCATCCATTTTAATTAAAACTTTTCTTCCTGGCTCATAATTAATAAATGTAGAAGAGGCATCAACAGGAACACTAAAAGCTTTAGTTCCGTCTAAAGTTTGGAAAGAAATTGATTTAAAGAAATTTCCTCCAATATCACTTGAAGTAACATATGCTTCAATTACGTCAGAAACACCTGGTACAATATTGGTGTGAACCGCTACAACTGCTCCAGCAGAAATTTGAGAAACTTCTCTGTTTTTTACTAATGAAGTTTCTGAACAGTCTCCAAGGGTAGGTGTTCCAAACTCATCTTTTACACAACTAGTAAACAGTCCTGCAGAAAGAATACTAAAAAATACTGATTTTAAAATTATTGATTTCATATTATTGTTATTTATTTTGTTAGAAATTGATATATAGATTTAAGAAATAGGTTCTTCCGAAACCGTAAAAATATTTAGGGGCAAATGCCGGAGTTCCACTTGAAACGTCTTGGTTTAATTGTCTGTAGTTGGAGTTTCTTGCTTGTTCAAATCCACCTGTTTTGTATACAATATCCAGAACGTTATTTACACTTGCAAAGAATCCAAAGGTGTTATTTCCTACCTTCCAAGATTTTCCACCAATTAAATTCAACAAAGCAAAATTATCAAATTTTTCTTGCTTTAACAATTCGTTAGCTCTTGCTTGAGTTGCCTCTGGAAATGGATTGTTGTTAACCCCTAATGGATCATTAAAAAAGCGGTCCGTTCTTGTTATTGGAGCAACATCAATATAATTATTAGCCAGGTAATTTATGTTAGCGCCTACCCACCAAAACTTAGGGTCTCTATATTCAACTCCAAAAGATGCAGCTGCTTGTGGCATTCCCGATTGTTTGTAATTTTTCAATTTGGCTTGTCCATAATCATTCAGTGGTGTTGGATTATCAACTGTCGCCGCGGCATCTGAACTTACTTTTACATTTGGATTGCTGTCAAAAATATAGTCTCCAAAAGCAATACTAGTTGTAACTTTTATGGTAGAAGTAACTGCATATTCAGCACCAAATTCAACTCCTATATTTCTCTTATCTAAATTAGTAACCGTTTCAGCTACGAATACATTACTTTCGTTTGCATCAGTTGCAGGGTCATCAATTCCCGCACCATCTCCAAAAAAGAAAGAAGTTTCAGTTTGATTTTGAATTTTAGAATAAAAAGCGGTTAGTCTTACTTTTAATTTTGGAGCAGAAATGATGTAGCTCGCATCTGCACTAGAAACGGTTTCGTTTGATACCCCGTCAGTCACATTATTAGATACCCGTGCATTATTGAACACATTCCTTAAACTCGGCGCTTTTGACATATAAACACCATTAAAGGTAACGTATTGACGCCCTGAAATTTTGTAGGTTAAACCTCCTTTAAATCCAAAATTATCAAATGCTTTTTTCGTGCTATAACCAAAAGAATTGTTCGCGTAATAGCCGTTTTTAAACAATCCTTCTCTTTCAAATTCTGAACGAGAGAATGATTGTGCTAAATAAAAGTCTACTTTTTTGTAAACAAATTTAAATTGGGTAAAAGCATCAATTTTTGTGGTAAACAAATTATAATTGTAGCCATAAATATCTCCTTTTCCAATTACTCTATTTGGGTTATTTAAATCAGATTGTTGTTGGTCGCCAACACCAAATAAGTTCAAGTCACTGAAAGAACTACCTCCCAATAAATCAAGCATATTTTTAAAGTTATGCGATTTTAATCGAGTAAAACTTCCACCTGCATTTAAAATTATATTATCTGAAAGTTGGGAACTTAATATTGTATTAGCAACATATTGAGTATCATCTGTACGGTCTTCAAATAATGCGTATTTACTAGTTCCGTTAATAGAATTGGCGCGGTACATAGACGTCCAATCTATTTGTTTATTGGTTAAAAAATTAGCAGTTTGTGAACCATTAAAAGCCGCAATATAAGGAGTATTAGTTGCTAAGCTAGGGTCACGATATGGATAAACTCCTGGACTTGGAGAATAATTATACATAGCAATTAGACTAATACCTCCCAAACCACCAGGAAGATAGGCGCCTGGATTTTGAAGCGTTACAGCTGCAGGGTCATTTTCAAATAGTGACGTATAGTAACTAGGTAAATTTCTATAATAAGTAGGATCAGGACTATTAGCTCCTTGGAAGTCAATTCTACTGTTTCCAATTTTTCCTGTTTGATAAGAAACATTGATATTCAAATTTGTTTTTGAAGAAAGCTTCCAATAATTACTTAAAATAAACAATGGCTCTTCGACCGTTTTTATTCTTGAATTTCTTTTCTCGCCATTTTGCCAACCCCAGTAAGAATTGTATTTTTCACCACCAAGATTAGTTACCTCTTGTGTATTTGGAGAATTTTTCCCTCTACTATTTTGACCGAATATTGCAGTAAAATTTAAGCTATTATTTTTTGTGATTTTTCTTTCTACAGTTGCAAAAAAAGAATTGGCACTGTAATTTGTTCCCTGGAAATAACCTTCTTGAGCCCAACGTCTGGAAGCAGAAATAGTATAAGCCCATCCATCACTCCTCATCCCTGAAGCTACAGTTCCCATAATTCTTCCAGTGTAATTGGTATTAGTTCCACCAAACGAAACTCTATTTCCTGGACGGTATAAAGACGCTCTAGTGTTTATTTCATTGGTCCCTAGAATTCCTCCAAAAGTATAATCAGAAGGCGCAGAACCATTGGTAAACTCTTGATTACGAGTTGCATCATTTAATCCTCCCCAGTTACTATATTGTGGTCTACCGTCATAGATTTTGTTCATGGAAATTCCATTAATCATGGTTACTCCATACTCATTGTCTAAACCTCTCATCTTGAATCGAGCTTGACCCCAGTTAAAGGCCGCTGCTTGTTGAAACACATCTCTTGATGCTTGAAGCAAACTAGAAGTACTTTCTGAACCACTATTGTCATCTCCTAAATCTGAATCGGTAATAGTTATTAAGCTTAATTGTCTTTCTACTGTAATGTCCGATTCTAAAATAATTGTTCCTAAATCTAAGTTCTTCCCAGATACAATTTCAACCGGAAGCAATTGATCTTTGTAACCTGAACTTTTGATTTGAACTAATTGACTACCAACAATTACATTTTCAAAAATAAATACCCCTTCAGCATTCGTGAGCTGGGTTAAATTTGAATTTTGAATTGATGCAATTGCATTTTGTAATGGTTTTTGAGTTTTAGAATCAACCACCTTTCCAGAAATTCCAGAAACATTTTGAGCAAAAACAAAAAACACTTGCATTACAAATAATGCACTAATAACAAGTTTTTTCATATATTATTTTTAAATTAACCCTACTTTTTAAATTATTTAAAAATAGGGCTCACAAATTTACAAGAATTAATGTTACAAATTTCAATATTTTAATCGTTTCAGTTAAAAATATTAATTTCTTTACATTTAAAAAAAAGCAATTTTAAATATAATTATAGTAACCCCTAATTTCATTATCCTTTAATCCATAATCAACATATTAAAATTGTCTTAATAATAATCAATTATTATTTTCTTAATATGCCAATGCTATTAATCTACAATAATATTTTACATTTGTAACCCGGCTAATTAATGTAGAGGATAAATAAAAACAATATTCTATGAACTTAAGAAATAAAATCGCGCTACTTTTTCTATTTTTTACAATTATTTGCACCAATGCACAGCAAAAGAAATTTTCCGTTCATACGGTGGCATTTTATAATTTAGAAAACTTATTTGACACCATTAACAATCCAAATTTTGATGAAGAGTGGCTGCCAAATGGTTCTCAAAACTGGACTTCAGAAAAATATCAGCAAAAATTAGAAAATCTTGCTAGGGTGCTTTCTGAGATTGGGACTGGTGAAAATCCAAACTCTCCAACCCTTATTGGTGGTTCAGAAATTGAAAACAGAGGTGTTTTGGAAGACTTAGTAAAACAACCTAAATTAGCTATAAACGATTACGGAATTGTACATTATGAATCTCCTGATAAAAGAGGAATTGACGTGGCACTTTTATATCAAAAAAAGCATTTTAAACCCACGAGCTCGGTTAATATCCCTTTACTAATCTATAGAAACGATTCTAAAATTATAGAGAAAAATACTGGCGAAACCGCAGAAGATAAAGCAGATGCCGATAAAATTGAAGTGGCAATTGATAACCGAGTTTACACCAGAGACGTATTATTAGTAACCGGAATGTTAGACGGCGATGAGGTAAATGTAATTGTAAATCACTGGCCCTCTAGATCCGGCGGTGAAAAAAAGAGCAGCCCTTTTAGAGAAGCAGCTGGAAGATTGAATAAAAAAATCATGGATTCTATCTATAAAATCAATCCAAATGCCAAAATAATCATTATGGGAGATTTAAATGATGGCACCTACAATAAAAGCGTAAAAGAAGGGATAGGTGCTAAACTAAAAAAGGAAGAAGTGAAACAATTCGGCGTTTATAATCCTTTCGAGCAAATGGCAATTGACGGTAATTCTTCTCTTTTTTATAGAGATGCCGGAGATATTTTCGACCAAATAATGGTTTCCGAAACATTAATCAAAAAAGACTATTCGTCCTACAGATATTGGAAATCAGGAATTTACAACAAACCGTTTATGATACAAACCACCGGCCAATACAAGGGATATCCACTCCGACATTCTATAAACGAGGTAGGTTTTAGCGACCACTTCCCAGTTTATATTTATCTGATTAAAGAAGAAAAATAAACAAAAAACCGCTATTCAATTGAGTAGCGGTTTTTTTGTATTTCTAGGTTTTCGAGAAAAATGATTAAGTTTTCATTTCGAGTTTTTACGAAGCAATCAGGAGCTAATCCGGCTATCATTCCAAATCCTCGCTAAAAAGCTCGGGATTTTCCCTTCTCCCGAAGCGTCGGGACCGGGCTAGAAAACTAGGATTCAATATTATTTTCTTTTGTTTTCAAAAAACGACTTCATCAAAACTGAAGCTTCATTAGCCATTACACCTCTTACAACGGTTGTTTTAGGGTGTAATTGTGTTCCCATTTTCTCAAAACCCCTATTTTCATCGCTTGCGCCATACACAATTTTGGAAATCTGACTCCAATACAATGCTCCAGCACACATTTGGCAAGGTTCTAAAGTAACATACAAAGTGCAACCCGTTAAGTATTTTCCGCCAAGGAAATTTGCCGCCGAAGTAATGGCTTGCATTTCTGCATGAGCGGTAACATCATTCAAAAGTTCAGTGAGATTATGGGTTCTCGCAATGATTTTATTATCAACTACAATTAAAGCGCCCACAGGAATTTCGCCTTTTTCAAAAGCCAATTCCGCTTCCTGCAAAGCTTTTTTCATGAAATATTCGTCACTGAAAGGGTTTTCCATAATAGTAGTTACTAATCACAAATCACTAACTATTTGTGAATCTTCGTTTTATTTTCGTGAATCTTTGAGAAACAACTTTTTATCGATTGTAAAAATACAATTTCAAATCGTACATTTGCATTATGTCTAACAATTTACTTTCAAATATCAATTCTCCATCCGATTTACGGCTTCTTGACGAAGGGCAACTTCCTCAATTGGCTCAAGAGTTGCGCGATTTTATTATTGATATTGTTGCCGTAAAAGAAGGGCATTTGGGAGCAAGTTTGGGCGTTATAGAATTAACTATTGCCCTACATTATGTCTTCGATACTCCAAATGATTTGTTGGTTTGGGACGTGGGACATCAAGCCTATGGGCATAAAATCCTTACCGGTAGAAGAGAAAATTTTCACACCAACCGACAACTGAACGGGATTTCAGGATTTCCAAAACGCAGTGAAAGCAATTTTGATACTTTCGGTGTTGGCCATTCGTCAACTTCAATATCAGCTGCTTTAGGAATGGCAATTGCTTCCAATTTGAAAGGTGATTTGAACAAACAACACATTGCGGTAATTGGTGATGCCTCAATAGCTTCCGGGATGGCGTTTGAAGGATTGAATCACGCCGGAGTTACCGATGCCAATTTATTAGTGATTCTCAACGATAATGCCATTGGAATTGATCCAAGTGTTGGCGCTCTAAAAAACTATTTGACTGCCGTTAAAGAAGGGAAAAATCCAAGGGAAAACAACATGATCAAATCCCTAAATTTTGATTATTCTGGTCCAATTGATGGAAACGATATTTATGCAATTCTAAAAGAATTAAAACGATTACAAAAAATAAAAGGGCCAAAGTTCCTTCACATTATTACAACAAAAGGGAAAGGACTTCAACAAGCCGAAGACAACCAAGTGCAATACCACGCCCCTGGTAAATTTGATAAAATTACGGGAGATATCATTCCAAAATCGGAGCAGCATTTACCCCCAAAATACCAAGACGTATTTGGATTAACACTATTAGATTTGGCTAAAGCCAATGAAAAAATAATTGGAATTACACCTGCAATGCCTTCAGGAAGCTCCTTAAAATTCATGATGGATGAGTTTCCAAAACGTGCTTTTGATGTTGGAATTGCTGAACAGCACGCGGTAACTTTAGCCGCAGGAATGGCAACACAAGGGATGATTGTTTTTTGTAACATCTATTCTACTTTTTTACAACGCGCTTACGATCAAGTTGTTCATGATGTTGCTTTACAAAATCTTCCAGTAATTTTCTGTTTGGACAGAGCGGGGTTGGTTGGCGAAGATGGCGCTACACATCATGGTGTTTTCGATTTGGCTTATTTGCGATGTATTCCCAACTTGATTGTGTATTCGCCGATGAACGAAATTGCTCTTCGGAATATTTTATATACTGCCCAATTGGGCATGAGTCACCCTATGGCAATTCGTTATCCAAGAGGTCGAGGGCAAATTGTGGATTGGCAAAAGCCATATAAAAAATTGGAAATCGGCAAATCTAATTATTTAAAAGAAGGAACGATTACCGCAGTTTTATCCAATGGACCAATAGGAAACACAGTTACATTTGCTTTAGCTAAACTAAACAATCCAGAAACGATTGCTCACTATGATTTTGCATTTGTAAAACCACTTGACGAAATCACATTACATAGTATTTTCAATCAATTCGAAAGAATAATCACTATTGAAGATGGAGTAATAAAAGGCGGTTTTGGTAGTTCCATTTTAGAATTTGCATCACAAAACAACTATTCCAACCCAGTTATAAATTTGGGAATACCAGATGAATTTATCGAACAGGGAACCATTGAGGAATTACATCAATATTGTAAAATTGATGCGCAAAGTATAATTTCAATTTTATCATAAAAAAATCCAACCATTTTCATGATTGGATTTTTAATAAAACTATTTTAATACTAGTTTTTGATTATCTTTTGAGAATAATTTAAATCCTCTCCTGAAACTCTGAGCACATAAATTCCAGATTCTACTGCTTTTAAATCAATTGCTTTTTCTGAATTGAACAATTCATTTTTAGCGGTATAAACTTCTCTTCCGTTTAAGTCAACTACTTGAATATTCACTTTTCCAGAGTATTGACTGATGTTGATATTAAACACTCCGTTTGAAGGATTTGGAGAAATTGAAACTCCTTTTTTGTTGGAGAAATCTTCATTTGCCAATGTTGCAGAAGTAAATAATCCAGAGAAAACCCCTCTTCCATAAGTAGAAGCATATACGGAATCGTCATTTCTTAAATCTAAATCGGTAACTTTTACGTTACTCATTCCGTTGAAAGATTGATACCAAACTGGAGAAGCAGTGTCAAATGTAGAAGTGAACCAAACACCAAGTTCGGTTCCAATAATCACTTCGTTTGGTTTCAAAGGGTTTTGTAAAATACATTTAACAGGCATATCAGGTAGGTTTCCTTCTTTGTTTTCCCAAGTATTTCCTCCATCAGAGCTGTACCAAACATTTACCACATTGTAGTTGTGGAAAGTTACGAAAATATCATTATTTGAAGCTCCAAATTCTGCATCTGAAATACTTCCTATAAATTCAGGTCCAGTAATATCTGTCCAAGTTACGCTGGCAACTGTAGTTGTATTTGCATTTGCCGATCGTATCAATTTACCATTTTTTAATCCAGCTAATAAAACTGTACCGGAAGAAGCGTGTTTAGAAACAGTTAATGCGGTTACATAAGTTGTAATTAAAGCATTTGTAATTGTTGATTTAACAGGAGCTGTTGCAGTAGTAGGTTTCGTATTGGTATAACGTCTAATTCCGTATGTACCGTCTGTTGCATTTCCATAATCGGCATACAATATATCTCTAGTAGAATCCAACGCCATTTGAGCAATGAATGCACCGTTTTCAGTACTTTCACTATTTAACAATTTTGAACTTCCTGTTGTCGTTCTAGAATAGATACTTTGATTCCATACATAATTGGTAATCATGTACTTATCAGCACCTTGATCAAATAAACTGATTCCTCCATCTCCACCTTGTACTCTAGTGCTACTACTAGAAGTTCCGGTTACCCCAGAGAAATATTGGGAACCATTATCCTGTGCACCAGCAACAAAATGATCGTTTGTTAAACCGCTAACTGTAGAGGTTGGAGCAACACCAACGGCATAAAACTGAGTTACGTTAAATCCAGTGTTTCTGGCTTCAATTCCAGAATTTGCTGAAGCGGTAGTTAAACTTCCGCAGTAGTAAACGCCTCCATCAGTTCCAAAAACCACAGAATTGGTATTACCTGGTTTAAAAGTAATTGCATGGTGGTCAGAGTGAACCGATGATCCTGAATTCCATGTTGAAATTTGATTCCAAGTTGTTGCACCATCGGCAGATCGGAACAAGTCAATTCCTCCAACACATAAAATTTGATCGTTACTAGGATCCGCTTCAATTACTAAATCGTACCAAGCTTGAGCACCAGTAAATCCATAAGTATCAGTTCTAGCAGCAGGGTTTAAAGTTACTGCTGGTAAAGCAGGAATTGTAGTAGTTGCAAATCCATCAGTGGTTTTAATTATTTGAACTTCAATCCCCTGCGTTGCAGAAGCTTGTCTTAACTGAGCTAAAACATAAATTAGGTTTGGGTTGGTTGCTGAAGCTTCAATTTCTGTTCTTTGTCCACCACCATTTGCCGTAACGGTATATTTATCGATAAATGTTGCTCCACCATCAGCAGAACAAAATACTTTTCCACCACCGTCGCCGCGAGAAAAACTAGTTTTCGTAGCTACCCAAATTTTATTATCGGCACCAATTTCTATATCGTTAGGGCAATGTTTGTTGCCCGCCGGGGTAAGAGGTAGGTTTAATAAATTCCAAGAAGTTCCACCATTATTAGTTTTATAAACTCCATAATTGTTAGCTCCCATATAGGTTGTAGCATTGGCATCACCGTAGTAAGAATCCGCAACCGCTACAAATACCTCAGAAACCCCTGCGTTATTTCTAATGGCAATTTTATTGATGTGTTGCGCTCCAGGAACGACATTACCTGACACAGCTCCCGGAATACTTGGGTTTAAAGTAACGTTAACTACTCCGCTGGCTAAAGCAGCTTCAATCAAATTTCCATCTGTCATAGTAATCATAATTGAAGGAATTGTAGTTGCAAGAGCATTAGCGTCGGTTCCTCCCATTGAAATAGGTGGTCCAGAAATATTATTCATCATTATAACTGCAATTGCACCTGCGTCTTGGGCAAATTTTATTTTATCAGAAAAAGGACAACTACCTCTTCTAATTAGGGCTATTTTTCCTGTAAGTGACCCAACTGCTGAAGCGGCACAACCAAGAGAAGTTGGGACAGAGGCACCATCATTAACTAATACGATGTTAGCTGTGATTGGAGTAGTTACTGCTACTCCAAAAGCAGTATTAGGAATACATGGGTATACTCCCGCAACACTTGTAGGGCTGTTAACTGTTAAATTTGCGGCCGTCGTAAAAATTGTAGAACCAGAAATTCCACCAAAAACTTTGGTCCAAGTTGTACCTCCATTAATTGATTTCCAAACTCCATCTCCACCTGCGTCACCTGTTGTCCAAGATTCTCCGGTTCCAACATAAAAAACATTGGTATTATTTGGATCGTAAGCAAGGCAAGAAACATTTAGATTATCAGAAATATTCACTCTTGTCCAGGTAGATGATGCATTAGAAATAGCAGTATTTTTCCATAAACCACCGCTTACTCCACCTGCAAAAACAGTTTCACGAGTTGGGTCGTTTGGATCAAACATAATAGCTCTTGTTCTTCCCCCTACGTTTGTTGGCCCTCTTTCTACCCAGCTGTTATCTACTGCGTCACCAGGAACTCTACCAGTAGCAAGAATTCGTTGTCTTGCTTCTAATAAATCTTTTCTAATTATCTCTATATTTTCTGGAGTTGGTCTTCCTAAAACAGGATTCATAGTTAATTCCCACTCACTTTCATAATATTTATTTGGGGGAACTCCATTTTTACCAACTTCTTCTTTTGATAAGTTAGCAGTTTTTGAAAATGGGGTATGACTTTGGTAATAAGCCAATTTTTTTCTAAGTTCAAGTGTTTTTTTACTTGGTTTGGCTTTTATGTTTTTTTCAATTGTGGCAGACAATCCTTTAGATTCTTTTTCTTTTTTTGTTTGAGAATACCCCGACACAATAAACAAAATAGAGAAAATCGAAATAAGTAGTTTGTTTTTCATAATGTTAGTTTGAAATTTTTAAGTTCGTAAATATAAGAATATCATTTGTTAATGCAAATAATAGAAACATAATTGTTTGAAATTTAACTTTTTGAAGCATTAATAGTATTAAATAAAATGTAAGCATTTCCGTCCGTTAACAAAGAAATAAAATGACATATATGGAGTAATCTATCATATAAATTGTCTTTTTCAACTCTGAATTTTTCGGGAAGCAATTGCATAACTAAACTATCAAAATTGGACGCTTTTCCTTCATAATTATTATTGAAAGCAGTAATAAATTTATCCAGAAGTGTATTTATTATCTGATAACCCGTCAATTCTTTTTCAATAACTTCTCGGCTTTTATAAATATTTTTCACACTCAATTTGATAATATCATCCATTTGTGCTTTGTATTTACTTTTATCGGTAAGTGCATAAGGGAATTTTCCGTTTAAAATTGCTTCTTCATTTTCAATAAATACATTAACAGCATCATTTATCAAACTACCAATAGCAATAGCGCGCAAATAACTAATACGATCTTCTTTAGAAGTTAAAGTGTTGTATTTATTAGTGTCAATACTGTCTTTAACCAAATTAATTAGGTATTCCAATGCATAATCTTCAGAAACCAAACCAAGGTTGATCCCGTCCTCAAAGTCAATAATGGTATAACAAATATCATCAGCGGCTTCAACTAAATAGGCCAAAGGGTGTCTTTCAAAACCAACATCTTTACCTGATTTATTTGGAATCATCCCTAATTCTGAAGCCACTTCTTTAAAAAACGCCACATCTGATTGGAAAAACCCATATTTTTTATCGGCAATTGCTGAGGTTGGTTTTTTAGGTAAGCTCTCTTTTGGATATTTCATAAACGCTCCTAAAGTTGCATAAGATATTCTTAAACCACCATCATTTCCTGGTCTGGAGCTAGTTAACACTGAAAATCCGTTGGCATTTCCTTCAAAATCTATAAGGTCTTGCCATTCTTTATCAGATAATTTGGCTTTGTATTTTTGACCGTTCCCAATAGAAAAATATTCCCCAATTGCTTTTTCACCTGAATGACCAAAAGGAGGATTTCCAATGTCGTGAGCCAAAGAAGCTGCGGCTACAATTGCACCAAAATCGTTCATTTGAAATCCATGAATTTCTTTTAAATAAGGATATTTTTCAATTATTTTCTTTCCAACTAATCGTCCAATAGAACGACCTACAACCGAAACTTCCAAACTATGAGTTAATCTTGTGTGAACAAAATCGGTTTTAGACATTGGAATTACTTGCGTTTTATCTTGCAAACTTCGAAATGCCGATGAAAATATAATTCTATCATAATCGACTTCAAAACCCAATCGGGTGTCGTCTTGTTCTTTGCGCAAGCGCTTAAAAGTGTCTCCTTGTCTTTTTAAAGATAATAATTCTTCCCACCTCATTTGTTAGATATCTTAGGTTCAGTTCACGAATATACAAAATAGGATTGAAGTTCCGAATTGCTATTTATATTAATAAAAAAATAAAAAAGCAATTCCTAATAATCTAGCTACTTGTCCCTAACATAAAATATCTTATTTTTGCATCTATTCTTGGTTAGTTTCAAGGATTTCAAAAATACAATTATGATACAAAATCCCAAAAGATACACCATAACTGCCGCTTTGCCTTACACTAATGGACCAATTCATATTGGACATTTGGCCGGAGTTTACGTGCCTTCAGATATATATTCCCGATATTTAAGATTACAAGATAAAGATGTTTTGTTTGTTTGCGGAAGCGACGAACATGGAGTTGCAATTTCAATGAAAGCTAAAAAAGAAGGGGTAACGCCTCAGGAAATCATTGATAAATATGATGGAATAATTCGTCAATCGTTTATAGATTTTGGAATTTCTTTTGATAATTATTCAAGAACTTCCTCCAAAATTCACCACGAAACAGCATCCGAATTTTTCAAGAAATTATATGACAATGGCGATTTTATCGAGCAAGTAACCGAACAATTGTATGACGCTAAAGCCAATCAATTTTTGGCAGACCGATTTGTTACTGGAACTTGCCCAAAATGCGGACATGAAGAAGCCTATGGCGACCAATGCGAAAAATGCGGTTCTACATTAAATGCAACCGATTTAATTAATCCAAAATCTACAATTACAGGTGAAATTCCCGTTTTGAAATCGACAAAACATTGGTTTTTACCGTTGGATCGATACGATGCTTTTTTAAGAGAATGGATTTTGGTTGGTCATAAAAACGACTGGAAGCCCAATGTTTACGGACAAGTAAAATCTTGGATTGATAGTGGTTTAGAGCCCCGAGCAGTTACTAGAGATTTAGATTGGGGAATTGACGTTCCTGTTGAAGGTGCCGAAGGAAAAAAATTATACGTGTGGTTTGACGCCCCAATTGGATATATTTCTGCTTCCAAAGAATGGGCTGCGAGAGAAGGAAAAGACTGGGAACCGTATTGGAAAAATGAAGATACGAAATTGGTTCACTTTATTGGAAAAGACAACATTGTTTTTCATTGTATTATTTTTCCTGCGATGTTAAAAGCCGAAGGAAGTTATATTTTACCTGATAATGTTCCTGCAAATGAATTCTTGAATTTGGAAGGGGATAAATTATCGACATCAAAAAATTGGGCGGTTTGGTTGCACGAATATTTGGTTGATTTTCCAAATCAGCAAGATGTTTTAAGATATGCTTTGACTTCTAATGCACCAGAAACTAAGGATAATGATTTTACTTGGAAAGATTTTCAAGCGAGAAACAACAATGAATTAGTTGCAATTTTTGGGAATTTTATCAATCGTGTTGTGGTTTTAACCAATAAATTTTACAATGGAATTGTCCCAAGTCCGAACCCGCTTTCCGATGTGGACGAAGCAACTTTAACGGAATTAAAAGCCTATCCAGCAGTAATTTCAAGTTCAATTGAACGCTACCGATTTAGAGAAGCTTTGGGCGAATTGATGAATGTGGCCCGTTTGGGAAATAAATATTTAGCCGATGAGGAGCCTTGGAAAGTAATCAAAGACAATCCTGAGCGCGTGCAAACTCAAATGTATGTTGCCTTGCAAATTGCAGCCGCTTTGAGTTCACTTTGCGAACCATTTTTACCTTTTACAGCAGCAAAACTTTCTAGAATTCTAAAAATAGAAACCAAAATAGATTGGAAAACGGTATCTCAAACTTCTGAATTAATTCCTTCAGGTCACCAAATTGGAGAAGCAGAATTGCTTTTTGCAAAAATTGAAGATGAAGAAATACAAAAACAAATGGACAAATTAGAAGCCACAAAAGTGGCAAATAAAGAAGAGATTGCTTCAGCTCAAGCAGAGACAGAACCTCAAAAAGAAACGATTCAATACGATGATTTTGCTAAAATAGATTTGCGTGTTGGAACTATTTTAGAAGCAGAAAAAATGCCTAAAGCAAATAAATTATTGATTCTAAAAATCGACACAGGAATTGACATTCGCACTATTGTTTCTGGAATTGCAGAGAGTTTTTCTCCTGAAGAAATTATTGGGAAACGCGTTACGGTTTTGGTGAATTTAGCTCCAAGAAACCTTCGCGGAGTAGATAGCGAGGGAATGATTTTGATGACTACCAATGCAGATGGAAAATTGGTTTTTGTAAATCCTGATTCCGATGGAGTTGCCAATGGCGAAACCATAAATTAAAAAAAATATATAACACTAATTTCACTAATTTTCACAGATTTAATTTGAGAAAATTAGTGGAATTAGTGTTTAAAAAAACATAAAATGAACCCAAAAATTATTGCTTTTGATGCAGATGATACTTTATGGCACAACGAACCTTATTTCGATGAAGCCCAAGAGCGTTTTTGTGTTTTATTTCAAGATTATGCTTCTAAGCAAGAAATATTAGGGTTGATTTTAAATCACCAAATTGCAAATTTATCTTTGTATGGATTTGGAATTAAGGCATTTACACTTTCAATGATTGAAACCTCTTTGGATTTAACCAATCATACAATTTCAGGAAGTGGAATTGAAAAAATAATTACAATTGGAAAGGATTTATTGCAAAAACCAGTTGAATTAATGCCTAACGTGGAAAAGGTATTGGGTGAATTGCAAGGGAAATACAAATTGGTTGTTGCCACCAAAGGCGATTTAAAAGACCAACACCGCAAACTTCACGATTCAGGAATTGGGGCTTATTTTCATCATATTGAAGTGATGAGTGACAAAACGGAATTGGATTATCAAAAAATGTTAGGGCGATTGGATTGTGATCCCAAAGATTTATTAATGATTGGGAACTCACTAAAATCAGATGTTTTACCTATTTTAAAAATAGGAGGTTACGGAGTTCACATTCCGTATCACACCACTTGGGAATACGAAAAAATAGATTTTGAAATTAAACACGACCATTTTTATTCCTTTGAAAATATTACAGAAGTCTTGTCGCTTCTAAAATAATAAAAGCCGCAGTTTGCTTATTTAGACAAACTGCGGCCTCTCTTTTACTTACTTCCTAATAGCATTAATTCATCAATTACGACTTCGGTGACGTAGCGTTTTTCTCCGTTTTTGTCTTCGTAACTTCTGTGTGTTAGTTTGCCCTCAATGGCAATTTCTTTACCTTTTACGACATATTTCTCAATGATATCGGCGGTTTTTCCCCAAGCAATAAGACTGTGCCATTGGGTTTCTTCTACTTTTTCGCCTTTGTCGTTTTTGTAACTTTCGTTGGTTGCAACATTTAATTTGGCCAATTTTTTTCCTCCGTCGAATGTTTTGATTTCCGGATCATTACCAACGTGACCGATTAACTGTACTTTGTTTCTTAATGTGCTCATAGCGTTTTAATTTATATGGGTTATAATAAAAATTTTTGTTTTGCCGATACTTGTTTGATTTCGACATTGCAAAGATGTGGCGACTTCCAAAATTTATTCGGTTGTTAACTGTTTACTTTCGGTTGTAGTTGTTTGTAAGCGTTTGTAATTGGAAAATTATAAGTATATTTGATTGATTGTAAAAGTTTTAAGCCAAAAATTAAAAACACAAAAGACAATTTCCCTTTAGCCCCGATGATAGAGAAAATCCCACGCTTTTGCGGGGATTGAAACGAACAGCGGGAATAGGATTGGTAAATATAGACTGGCTTTTCGCTTCAAAAAGAAAGTAATAACAGAAGTTCTTAGAACCTCGCAATAACAAAATAATGGACAAAACGTGTTTAGAATGCAACGATAAAATTGTGGGGCGCGAGGACAAAAAGTTTTGCAGCGACGGTTGTAGGAATTCCTATAACAATAAAATCAATAAGGACAGTACTAATTTTATG